>JAESGS010000033.1_pt1 | contig 271296 bp, 261 predicted proteins | sample 9269761 | NCBI WGS metagenome assembly JAESGS01 (sample SAMN15741799, study PRJNA653493) | algae metagenome | isolation source: Cyanosarcina radialis HA8281-LM2 and co-occurring heterotrophs from damp... | place: USA: Makauwahi cave, Hawaii | collected 2011-01-06 | reverse complement strand
CCATGGGCTCCTACGACAACGCCTACTGCTCCAAGCTGTTCCGCCTGCTGAAGCTGAGCGGCATCAGCTTCGTCTCCTGCCCCACCGAAAGCATCCACCTGCAGGGCCGCTTCGACAGCTACCCGAAACGCCGGGGCCTGACCCGCGTGGCGGAGATCGACCGCGCCGGGATGAACGTCTGCTTCGGCCAGGATTCCATCGTCGACCCCTGGTACCCGCTGGGCAACGGCAACATCCTGCGCATCCTCGAAGCCGGCCTGCACATCTGCCACATGCTCGGCTACGACGACCTCAAGCGCAGCCTGGACCTGATCACCGACAACTCGGCGCGCGCGCTGAACCTGGGTGAAGGGTATGGCCTGGAAGTGGGTCGCCCGGCCAATCTGCTGATTCTCTCGGCGCCGGACGATTACGAGATGGTGCGCAGTCAGGGCCATGCGCTGGTATCAATCCGCCACGGCAGGGTGCTGATGCGCCGCACGCCGGCGCGGGTCGAACGGGCCTGATGCTTGGCTGAAGGGGGCGGCCGCGCCGCGCTGCCGCCGGAGCGGTCTCGGCCGCGCGGTGCCGAGCCTCGCTGCGTCCCACGGGAAATACGCCGGTCGTAGCGGGCTTGCTCAGTGCCAGGCCGACAGGGCTTCCCAGGCGCGGAACTTGTCGCCGGGCAGCGGCTGGCTGATCGAGAAGCCCTGGGCGATGTCGCAGCCGAAGTTGCCCAGACGGGTCAGGGTCTCCTGGTTCTCCACGCCTTCGGCGACCACCTCGAGGTCGAGGTTGTGCGCCAGCTCGACTATCGAGCGCACGATCTTCGCCGAGTCATCGTCGTCGCTGAGCATGCGGGTGACGAAGGACTGGTCGATCTTCAGCGAATCCACCGGCAGCTTCTGCAGGTAAGCCAGCGAGGAATAGCCGGTGCCGAAGTCGTCGATGGTCAGCCGGGTGTCGAGGTTCTTCAGTTGGGTCAGGGTCTCCAGCGCCGCGACCGGATCTTCCATCAGCGCGCTTTCGGTCAGCTCAAATTCGACCCAGTTCGGCTCGGCGCCCCAGGTGGCGAAGGTGCCGCGAATGCGTTCGAGCAGCTTGGGGTCGCGCAGGTCGTGGGCCGACAGGTTGACCGAAACCGGTCGCTCGTCGCCTTCCTCGCGCCAGGCGTAGCTCTGGCCCAGCGCGGCATCGAGCACCCAGTAGGTGAGCGGGGTGATCAGCCCGGCGCTCTCGGCCAGCTTGATGAAGTCGTTGGGCGGCAGCAGACCATGCTGCGGATGCTGCCAGCGCACCAGGGCCTCGCTGCCGCACACCTTGTTGGTGGCGATCTGCAGTTTCGGCTGATAGTGCAACAGCAGCTGGTTGCCGTCGATCGCCCGGCGCAGTTCGCTCATCAGGGTCAGGTGCTGGGCGCATTCGCGGTCCATCCCGCCCTGGAACAGCGCATAGCCGGTGCTGGAACGCTTGGCCTGATCCATGGCGCTGGCCGAGCGGCGGATCAGGGCGTCCGGATCGGTGCCGTGGCCGGGATAGAGGGCGATGCCGATGCTGGCGCGGGTATCGAGCAGCAGCCCGCTCAGGTCGATCGGTTCGTACAGCGCCACCAGGATCTTCTGCGCCAGTTGCGACGCCTGCTCGGCGCCGCCGCTGGGCATCAGCACGGCGTACTCGCTTTCACCGATACGCGCCAGCCTGTTGCCGGCGCCCACCGCCTGTACCAGGCGAGCGGCGATGGCCTGCTGCAGGCGGTCGCCTTCGCGATAGCCGAGGGTTTCGTTGATCGCCTGGTTGCGCCCGACCTCCAGTTGCAACAGACCGAGCGCCCGGTGTTCCTGCTTGGCTTCGGCGATCGCAGCTTCCAGCAACTCGCGCAGGCGCAGGCGGTTGGGCAGGCCGGTCAGCTCGTCGGCATAGGCCATGCGCCTGATGGTCGCCTCGGCCTGCAACGCCCGATCGCGGGTGCGCAGGGTGGCGATGCCGAAGCCGAGGTCGTTGGCGGTGGCGAACAGCAGCTCGACCTCCTGCTCGTCGAAGGTGTCGCTCGCCGCGGCCATGATCACCAGCTTGCCGATCAGCCGGTCGTCCACTCGCAGCGGCAGCACTATGGTCGCCGCGAAGCCGTGCTCCTTGGCCTCGTCTCTCAGGAACCCGTCCACCGGCTCCTCGGGGAGGTTGCGGATGACCAGTGGCCGGCCGCCCTCGAGCCGGGCATCGACTCGCTGGATGTAGGCTTGGCCCTCGGCACTGGCGGCCCAGGCCTCGGCCCGCGCGAGGAAACCGTGATCGTCGCCGGCGTAGGCGACCTGGCGTACCGGCTCGGCGGGGTCTTCCTGGCGATAGGCGACCCAGGCCAGGCGGTAGCCGCAGTCGACCACCAGCACCCGACAGACTTCCTTGAGCAGCGCGGATTCGGCGTCGGCGTGGATCAGCGCATGGTTGACCGCCACCCGCGTCGACAGGGCGCGATTGAGGCGCTGGATCTCCTGCTCGGCCTGGATGCGACGTGCCTTGCCGCGCAGGGTCTCGAGACCGAAGGCCAGGTCCTCGGCGGCCTCGCTGAGCAACGCCATTTCCTGCGGGCCGAAGGCATCGGGTTCCGGCGCGCCGATGCCGAGGGCACCGAAGATCCGCCCTTCGACCCGCAGCGGCAGCGACATCACCGAGGCGATGCCGTGCTGGATGGCGCCTTCGCGCCAGGGCGCGGTGTTCGGGTCGGTCAGCAGGTTGTGGGTCAGGCTCAGCTGGCCGGTGCGGATCGCGGTGCCGGAGGGGCCGTGGCCGCGTTCGTTGTCGCCCCAGGAGATATTCAGCGAGTCGACGTAGGTCCGTTCGACCCCGGCATGGGCCAGCGGAGTGACGGTTTGCGCCGGGTCGTGCTCGGCGCGGCCGACCCAGGCCAGGCGGTAACCGGCCTGCTCGACTATGACCCGACAGATCTCCTGGAGCAGGCTGGCTTCGTTTTCGGCGCGCAGCAGCGCCCGGTTGCAGCCGCTCAAAGTGCGCAACGCCCGGTTAAGGCACAGGTGTTCCTGGTGGGTGGAACGCGACGTTGGCACGGCTTGCCTCCGACTCATGCACGACCTGGCTTGAGTATAGAGCTGCCGCCCGGGCACCGGGTTCCGCTGGCCGGACGGTTCGCTGTGGCCGCCGGCGTCGCCCCAGACTACTGCGCCACCCGCACGCTGGCAGTCATTCCCGCACTGAGCAGCAGGCCCTCGGGCAGCTCGTCGAGCTTGATCCGCACCGGAATCCGCTGCGCCAGGCGTACCCAGTTGAAGGTCGGTTCGACGTCGGCCAGCAGCTGGCCGTCCGGGCTGGCGTTGCGGTCGGTGATGCCGCGGCTGATGCTCTCCACCTCGCCGCGCAGCGGCTGGTCGCCGCCCATCAGCCAGATGTCCACCGGCGCGCCGACGCGGATGCGCGGCAGCTTGGTCTCCTCGAAATAGGCCTGAATATAGAACGACGCCTCGTCCACCAGCGCCAGCACCGGCTCGCCGGCCTTGACGTAGTTGCCTTCGGCCAGGCGCAGGTTGGTCACCTGGCCGGCGCGCGGTGCGCGCACCTCGCTGCGCGCCAGATCCAGCTCGGCGGATTTGACCGCCACCTGCGCCTGGCGATACTCGCCGCGGGCGATCTCGGCGCTGATCTGGGCGTTGTCGCGCAGCTCGGCGCTGATCGCCTGCGGCCCCAGGCGCACGCGACGGCTGGCCTCGTGCTCGCGCAGCAGCAGTTGCTGGCGCCGCGTCTCGGCCACCGCCTGGGCCTGTTCCAGGGCCACCTGATAGCGCTCGCGATCCAGGCTCAGCAGCAGCTCGCCGGCCGCCACCCGCTGGTTGTCGCGCACCTTCAGTTGGGTGACCCAGCCGGCCAGATCCGGGGCCAGGGTCACCACCTCGGCGCGCACCCGCGCGTCGCGGGTCCAGGGCGAATACAGGTAGTGCTGCCACAGCCAGGCGCCGGCCAGCAGGGCCGCTGCCACCAGGCTCAGGGTGAGGCCGAGGCGAATGCTCGCACGCATGGACATCTCCTTCATCAACTCAACACGGCGACCAGCGCCGCCAGCACGCAGACATACAGGGCGCAGTCGAACAACGCCTCGTGCCAGATCCAGCGCGCCACACCAAGCCGCTGCAGGGCCAGGCGCAGCGCGCCGGTGAGCAGCAGCGCCAGCAGCGCATAAAGCAGCATGGGGCTGAGCAGCACCCCGCCCAGCGCCCATTCACGCAAGCCCATGGGCTTCTCCTTGTTGCCCGCACCAGTGTTGCCAGCCGCTGTGCAGCTGCAGCAGGGCCGCCTCGGCCAGACGCCGGTCGATGCTCGGCGGCGCGCCGCGCAGGGCCTGAAGCAAGTCGTCCAGCGCGGCATCGAGGGCAGCACGCCGCGACGGCGCCGGGCCGAGCAACAGCTGTCGGCGCAGATGATCGAGAAAATTCGTTTCGGCCAGGCCCAGCGCGCGGTCGCCCGCCGCCAGGCAGGCGCGCAGGTGCAGCAGCTCGTCGCCCAGATCCAGGCTGGCGATGCCGTCGTCCCAGCGGCTGCGGCTCTGGCTGGGCAGCGCCGGATAGTGCCGCGCCAGTTGCAGCAGGCGGTCGGCCATGCGCCCGCCGAACCAGCTCTCGGCCCCGGCCAGCGGCTGACGGGTGAGCCGGGCCAGGTCCTGCAGGGTCGCGCGCAGCAGACGGCGGCCATGCCAGGTCGGGCTGCGCAAGCCGATCAGGTTGAACGCCAGCACCGCACAGCCGACGCCGATCAGCATGGCCAGCGCCTCGTTGAGGAAGAAGGCGACGTCGTACTGCATGTCGTTCTGCGGCGCGCAGAGCACGATGAAATGCAGGCTGAAGGAGGTGGCGGTGGCGCCCAGCGCCGGCTTGGCCATGCCCAGGGCGCCGAAGAACAGCGGCACGCCAAGGGCCAGGCAGAGCATGGCGAAGCCGTTGAGCTGCGGCAGCAGGATCTGTCCGACAAGGAATGCCAGCGGCAGCGCATAGAAGATCCCGCGCATGAACAGCAGGCCGATCTGCGCGGCGTTCTCGCGGCTAGCGAACAGGCTGCAGACCACGCAGCACAGCAGCAAGGCGCCGCTGGCGGCGGTCCAGCCGCTGGCCAGCCAGAACGCCGCCAGCGCCAGGAAGGCCAGGGCGCTGCGCGCGCCATAGACCGCGGCGGTCTGCCAGTCGCTGTGCCAGGACAGTGCCGGCGACGCCTGCCCGCTCTCGCCGCGTTCCACCGCCGCCAGCGACTGGCTGGCGGTATCCAGGCGCAGCGCCAGCAACGCCAAGCGCTCCAGGCACAAACGCTGCACCGCGCTGAGCGTCGGCGCCTCGGCGGCCTGGCGCAATTGCTCGGCCAGCGCCGACACCTGCTGCGCCTGCGCCGCCGCCAGCTGCTCGCCTACCCGCTCCAACCAGGGCGCCAGGGCGTGGCGCTCGGCCTCGCTCAACTGCCGCCACTGGCGCGCCACGCCGCGCGCCAGGCGCAGCAGGGTGAGCAGATCGCGACTCAGCGCGCGCAGGGCACGGGCGCGCTGGCGGCCGCGAGCGCCCTCGAACCAGGCGTGCTCGCGTTGGGCATCCACCGCGACGATACGCCCCAGCACCTCGAGCAGGCCCTGACGCGCCATGGCCTCGCCGACCAGTGCCGAGGCCGCGGCGTTCACTCCGGCCTGCCAGGCGCTGCGTGCCTGCTGCACCAGCTGGCGCTCGACCCGCTGCGGCCAGAGCACCGCGCTGACCGCGGTGGCGCAGACAATCCCCAGGCAGATTTCCGTGCAGCGCGCCACCGCCTGATCGAACACCGTCAGCGGCGCGTCGATGGCCGGCAGGCCGATGATCGCCACGGTGTAGCCGGCCAGCACGAAGGCGTAGCTCCAGGCGCTGCGCAGCATGCTCGAGGCGGCGGTGCACAGCCCCAGCCAGAGCGCCAGGGCGAGCAGGAACAACCAGGGCGCCTGGGCGAACAGCGCCATCAGCAGCACCGCCATGACGGTGCCGACCAGGGTGCCGAGCAGGCGCGCCAGGCCCTTCTGCACCACCATGCCGGACAGCGGCTGGGCGACGATAAAGGCGGTCATCAACGCCCACTGCGGCTGCGGCAGATCGAAACGGAAGGCGAACCACAGCGCCAGGCCGCCGCCCAGCAGGGTCTTGATCGCAAACTGAAGGGCCTGGGCGCTGGGCGCCACAAAGGCCAGCAGGGCATCGCGCATGGAATCGGCTTCAAGGACTGGGCGAGGAAAGCGTAGACGAGCGTCATAACGCCCTACGAAACAAGCTAATTATTAGCTAGCTACGTAGTTTGCGTCCAGCTCCGTCCGACGCACGCCCATAAAAAAGGGCGACCGAAGTCGCCCGAATTGCCTTGCGTGCCCTGTAAACCGAAAAGATCAGCTCGGCTTGCGCTTGTGCGAATCCTTCCAGATGAAGTAACCGACCCCACCGAAAAAGGCGAACATCAGAAGAACCGTGCCGACTCCGGCGAGAACCACTGTATCGACGAACATGGCTGCCTCCTGTTGTGCCTGTCTGTCTGGGATGGCTTCACGTTACCAGCGGCGGCGGGAGGACAATTGATCTGGATCAATGCGCGACGGCGGCCGCCGCCCCGGAGGCGGCAACACTGATCCAGGTCAAGCAATCGAGGGGCACGGAGCGAGCGGACACGGCAGCAGCGCCGCCCGGGGCGGCAAAGGGGCAGGAGGCTTCAGCGCTTCTTCGGTTTGTGCTTGGGCTTCTTCTTCGCCTTGGCCAGCGGCAGGGCCTGCTCGAAGGCCTGGCGCATCTCGTCGAGACGCTTGTCGTTGAGGTCGTGGATGCGCTTGCCGCGTTCGGCGGCGAAGTCGATCAGCTTGTCGTCGTTGCTCATAGCGGAAACCGGATGAGGCGGAAGGTCAGGTTCAGACGCGGCGCGCAGGGCTGGCGCGTCTTCGCCACTTGGTGCTGCCAATGATGCTGGGTCGGCCCGCGCATGACCAGTAGCGAGCCGTGTTCCAGGGTCAGCGAATGGCCGATGCGCGTGCTGCCGACCCGGCGCAGGTCGAAGCGCCGGCTGCCGCCGAGGTTGAGCGAGGCGATCAGCGGATTGCGCCCCAGCTCGGCTTCGGCATCGCTGTGCCAGCCCATGGAATCCTGGCCATCGCGGTAATAGTTGAGCAGCACGGCATTAAGCGGCTGGCCTACGGCCTTCACGATCTGCCGGCGAATCTCATCGAGCAACGGCGTCCAGGGCAGCGGCTGGTGAAGCTTGCCGGAATAGCGATAGCGCGCCTCGGGCTCGCCGTACCAGGCGGTCAGGCGCGGCACCCGGTGGTAACGGCCATGGATGAACAGCTCCGGCTGCTGCCAGGGCGTCTCGTCCACCAAGGCGGCGAGCCAGGCATCGGCCACGGCGGCGTCGACCCAGCCCGGCTGGTAGTCCAGCTCGGCATCGGCCAGCTCGGGCAAGGAATCGGCAAACAGCATGATCAGACTCGGAGAAAGACACAGGCGGCCAGTCTGTCAGACTTCCACATCCACCCATAATCCCTGGCGCGGCAGATCGCCCAGCGCCTGCTCCACCTCCTCCGGCTCGGCCGCGGCCAGCTGTTCGGGGGTGTAGCCGCGGCGCTGACGGCGGCGCTGCTCTTCGCGCAGCAGTTCCTCGGTTTCCTGCGGGTGGCGCTTGTCCAGGTTCAGCGCGCTTTCCTTGGCGCTGGCCTCGGCTGGCGTCACCGGCGGAATCTCGGGCTTGGGCTTGATCACGTCTTGCGAGGCAGTGACCGGCACCAGGCTGTGGGGGATAGGTGGTAACACGTAATCGCACCTCCTTTGGTCAGGCTGTCGGCCCCGCAAGCCGCGACTTTAGGCGGTGCTCGCTACACTTTCGACTGAGTCGAACGGCATAAGTGCCATGGCCGCTTTGGCCTGGGCAGCGCATCCGTTACCATAGCCGGCTTTTTCACGCGGGGAGACAGGCATGCAGTATCAACCGGGGCAACGCTGGATCAGTGACAGCGAGGCGGAATTGGGGCTGGGCACCATCCTCGCCGAGGACGGCCGCCTGCTCACCGTGCTCTACCCGGCCACCGGCGAGACGCGCCAGTACGCCACCCGCAACGCCCCGCTGACCCGCGTGCGCTTCGCCCCGGGCGACGAGATCACCCATTTCGAGGGCTGGAAGCTCACCGTACAGGAAGTCGAGGACATCGACGGCCTGCTGGTCTATCACGGCCTCAACGGTCAGCACCAGAGCGTCACCCTGCCGGAGACGCAGCTGTCGAACTTCATCCAGTTCCGTCTGGCCAGCGACCGCCTGTTCGCCGGGCAGATCGACCCGCTGGCCTGGTTCGCCTTGCGCTACCACAGCCTGGAACACAACAGCCGCCTGCTGCAATCGTCGTTGTGGGGCCTGGGCGGCGCGCGCGCCCAGCCGATCGCCCACCAGCTGCACATCGCCCGCGAAGTCGCCGACCGCATCGCCCCGCGCGTGCTGCTGGCCGACGAGGTGGGCCTGGGCAAGACCATCGAGGCCGGCCTGGTGATCCACCGCCAGCTGCTCTCCGGCCGTGCCGGCCGCGTGCTGATCCTGGTACCGGAGAACCTGCAGCACCAGTGGCTGGTGGAGATGCGCCGGCGCTTCAACCTGGACGTGGCGCTGTTCGACGCCGAGCGCTTCATGGAAAGCGACGCCAGCAACCCCTTCGAGGATTGCCAGCTGGCGCTGGTCGCCCTGGAGTGGCTGAAGGACGACGAAAAGGCCCAGGACGCGCTGTTCGCCGCCGGCTGGGACCTGCTGGTGGTCGACGAAGCCCACCACCTGGTCTGGCACCCGGAACAGGCCAGCGCCGAGTACTCGTTGGTCGAGCAACTGGCCGAAGTCATCCCCGGCGTGCTGCTGCTCACCGCCACCCCCGAGCAGCTCGGCCAGGACAGCCACTTCGCCCGCCTGCGCCTGCTCGATCCGGCGCGCTTCCATGACCTGGACGCTTTCCGCGCCGAGAGCGGCCAGTACCGTCCGGTGGCCGAGGCGGTGCAGGAACTGCTCGACCACGGCAAGCTCAGCGCCCAGGCGCGCGACGCCATCGGCGGCTTCCTCGGCGACGAGGGCCGCGAGCTGCTGGATGCCATCGACGGCGGCGACGAAGCCGCCCGCGCGCGTCTGGTACGCGAGCTGCTGGACCGCCACGGCACCGGCCGCCTGCTGTTTCGCAACACCCGCGCGGCGGTGCAGGGTTTCCCCGAGCGCGAGCTGCACCCCTACCCGCTGCCCTGCCCGGTCGAATACCTGGAGCTGCCGGTCGGCGAGCATGCCGAGCTGTACCCGGAAGTCGGCTACCAGGCCCAGGACGAGGTGGACGAGGAGCAGCGCTGGTGGCGCTTCGACCCGCGCGTCGAGTGGCTGATCGACACCCTGAAGATGCTCAAGAAATACAAGGTGCTGGTGATCTGCGCCCACGCCGAGACCGCCCTGGACCTGGAAGACGCCCTGCGCGTGCGCTCCGGCATCCCGGCCACGGTGTTCCACGAGGGCATGAGCATCCTCGAGCGCGACCGCGCCGCCGCTTACTTCGCCGACGAAGAATTCGGCGCCCAGGTGCTGATCTGCTCGGAGATCGGCTCCGAAGGCCGCAATTTCCAGTTCGCCCATCACCTGGTGCTGTTCGACCTGCCGGCCCACCCGGACCTGCTCGAACAGCGCATCGGCCGTCTCGACCGCATCGGTCAGAAGCACCGTATCCAGCTCCATGTGCCCTACCTGGAGAACAGTCCGCAGGAACGCCTGTTCCAGTGGTATCACCAGGCGCTGAATGCCTTCCTCGCCACCTGCCCCACCGGCAACGCCCTGCAGCACCAGTACGGCCCGCGCCTGCTGCCGCTGCTGGAAAGCGGCGACGACGGCCAGTGGCAACAGTTGATCGACGAGGCAACCGCCGAGCGCATTCGCCTGGAAGGCGAGCTGCACAGCGGCCGCGACCGTCTGCTGGAACTCAACTCCGGTGGCGCCGGTGAAGGCGAGGCGCTGGTCGAAGCCATCCTCGAGCAGGACGACCAGTTCAGCCTGCCGATCTACATGGAAGAGCTGTTCAACGCCTTCGGCATCGACAGCGAAGACCACTCCGACAACGCCCTGATCCTGCGTCCCAGCGAGAAGATGCTGGACGCCAGCTTCCCGCTCGGCGACGACGAGGCGGTGACCGTGACCTACGACCGCGACCAGGCCCTGGCCCGCGAGGACATGCAGTTCCTCACCTGGGAACACCCCATGGTGCAGGGCGGCATGGACCTGGTGCTGTCCGGCTCGATGGGCAACACCGCGGTGGCGCTGATCAAGAACAAGGCGCTCAAGCCCGGCACCGTGCTGCTGGAGCTGCTCTACGTCAGCGAAGTGGTCGGCCCACGCAAGCTGCAACTGGGCCGCTTCCTGCCCCCGGCCGCCTTGCGCTGCCTGTTCGACGCCAATGGCAACGACCTGGCCGCCAAGGTCGGCTTCGAAACCCTCAACGACCAGCTGGAAAGCGTGCCGCGCGCCAGCGCCAACAAGTTCGTCCAGGCCCAGCGCGACGTGCTGACCAAGCAGCTCAACGACGCCGAAGCCAAGGTCATGCCGCGCCACGTCGAGCGCGTGGCCGAGGCCAAGCGCCGCCTGATCGCCGAGCTGGACGAGGAACTGGCGCGTCTGGTCGCCCTGCAGGCGGTCAACCCCAGCGTGCGCGACAGCGAGATCGAGGCCCTGCGCCAGCAGCGCGAGCAGAGCCTGGCGATGTTCGACAAGGCTGCCCTGCGTCTGGAAGCGATTCGCGTATTGGTGGCGGGTTAAGCGCGCCCGCTCCGTAGGCTGAGCTAAGCGCACCGACCGCTGGCGACGAAGGGGTCTGGTGCGCAAGACCTGGGCGGCCCCGCGACACCCTACGGCATGTCGCCCGCCTCGCGTGCCTCCAACTCCTCCAGCCTTTTCTGCAAAAACTGCCGATCCGGCCCCTGCTGCGCCAGCGCCAGGGCCTGGCGGTAGGCGGCACGCGCCTGTTCGCGGTGGTCCAGGCGGCGCAGCAGGTCGGCGCGCGCGGCATGGGCCAGGTGGTAATTGTCCAGTTCGCCGGCCGCCAGCAGCCGGTCGACCTGCGCCAGCCCCGCCTCGGGGCCGTCGCGCATGGCCAGGGCCACCGCGCGATTGAGCTCGATCACCGGCGAGGGCGTCAGGCGCAGCAGTTCGTCGTACAGGCCGACGATCTGCGCCCAGTCGGTCGCCTCCAGGCTCGGCGCCTCGGCATGCACCGCAGCAATCGCCGCCTGCAGGCTGTAGGGGCCGAAGCGTCGCGAATGCAGGGCCTGCAGCACCAGCGCCTCGCCCTCGGCGATCAGCTCGGGGTTCCACAGACCGCGATCCTGCGCCTCGAGCAAAATCACCTCGCCATCGACGCCGCTGCGCGCGGCGCGGCGCGACTCGTGCAGCAGCATCAGCGCCAGCAACCCCTGCACCTCCGGCTCGGGCAGCAACTCCGCCAGCAACCGCCCCAGGCGAATGGCCTCGTCGGACAAATGACTGCGGGTCAGCGAATCGCCGGAGCTGGCGAAGTAGCCCTCGTTGAACACCAGGTAGACCACCCGCAACACCGCCTCCAGGCGCTCGGGCAGCTCGCTGCGCCCCGGCACCTCGTAGGGAATCCGCGCATCGCGGATCTTGCTCTTGGCGCGGACGATGCGCTGGGCCAGGGTCGCGGGGCTGGCAAGAAAGGCGCGGGCGATCTCCTCGGTGGTCAGGTCGCACACCTCGCGCAGGGTCAGCGCCACCTGGGCATCGCTGGCCAGCGCCGGGTGGCAGCAGGTGAAGATCAGGCGTAGACGGTCGTCTTCGAGCAGCTCGCCCTCCTCCAGCGGCGCCTCGTCGGGCAGCTCGGCCTGCTCGTCGAGCGGCTGGAAACGACGCTGGCGGCGCAGGTTGTCGATGGCCTTGAAGCGCCCGGTCGACACCAGCCAGGCACGCGGATTGGCCGGCACGCCCTCCTGCGGCCACTGTTCCACCGCCACGCGAAAGGCCTCGTGCAGCGCCTCCTCGGCCAGGTCGAAGTCGCCCAGCAGGCGGATCAGGGTCGCCAGCACGCGGCGCGACTCCTCGCGATACAGGCGTTCGATCAGGGCGCCGATCTCGCTGGGTGTATCCATTGCAACGGCCTCCATGGCGACGACGAGGCTCAACAATGCCCGCTAAGCGGGCAATGGTCGAGCGGCGGCACGATCCGCCACTCGGCCTGGCACGCTGCGCATTGGCAGCGCCACGCCTGCCCGGCATAGTGCCGGCCATTCGATCATTGGATGGAGCCTCACTATGCGCTGGTTGTTGCTCGGCTTGGCGGGAGCCGCGATCTTTCTCTACGGCCGGATCAGCGGCGATGCGCAACTGAGCCTGCTGACCAAGGGCATTCCGGTGATCGCCCTGCTGCTCTGGCTGCGCCAGGCGCCGGCCGGCACCTACCGGCGCTGGATCGGAATCGGCCTGCTGTGCTCCCTGGCCGGCGACATCCTGCTGGACTGGCCGGGCGATCTGTTCGTGTTCGGCCTCGGCGCCTTCCTCCTCGGCCACCTGGCCTACCTGCGCGCCTACTTCTCCGACACCCGCCGCCCGGCCCTGCCCGCCCTGCTGCTGGCGCTCGGCGCCGGCGGCGCGATGTTCGCCGTGCTGGCCGGCAGCGGCCTGGGCCCGATGCTGATTCCGGTGGCCTGCTACGCCCTGGTCATCAGCCTGATGCTGTGGCGCGCCCTGGCCCGCCTCGGCAACCCGGAGCTGCAGCCGCGCTCGACTTATCTGGCCGCCGCCGGCGCGGCGCTGTTCGTGCTGTCCGACAGCCTGATCGGCATCGATCGCTTCGTCGCCAGCTTCGCCGCCGCGCCCTACGCCATCATCCTCAGCTACTGGGCCGGTCAATGGGGCATCACCGCCTCGGCCTTCGCCCGCCGCGCCTGAGCTGTTACGCCGATGAAACAGCAGGACGGCGATAAATCGACTATAGGAGTTACAGGGCAGTCCACTTCAGGGTGAGCGATATGGCAGGGTGCGTGCGGGTAGTCGGCCTGGTGTTGGTATCGGTTGCGCTGGTGGGCTGCGGCAGCCTGTTGCCCAGCGAGCGGGCCGAATCGCTGTCGCCCTTCGGCGACTACCTCGACGCCGAGATGCGTTACTCGCAGGCGGTGCCGGGTCTGACGGATCGCGCCGACCTGTTCTCCCTGGGCTTCGACCCGCTGGCCCATGGCAACGGCAAGATGCTCTCGTTCATCGATGTGCGGCTGATGTTCGTCCAACCCAACGTACCCATCGCCTACCTGCCGGACGGCCTGGTGCGCTGCCTGGAGGCCAAGGACCGCTGCGTCGGCTACGCCTTCGAGTTCACCAAGACCGATACCCAGCGGGTCGGCAGCTTCTGGGCCGACGTGCTGAACTTTCGCAAGAACCGCGAGCTGCAGGGTTGGGTATTCCGCGCCGTGTTCGTGCTGGTCGACGACAAGCTGGTGCACAAGGTCAGCAACGGCGAGCCGAACATCCGCCGCCTGGAGGTCAAGCGCAATCCGCTGGGCCCGCTGCAGGGCGCCGGCGAATTCTTTTCCGACCAGTTGAAGTAGTGCCTGTTCAGCCCGGCCGCGCTCTTGGCTAAAATGCCGGCCTTTTCCGCTGCCCATTGCGACCGCCCGTGAGCCAAGAACCCGACCGTCTATTCGCCCAGCCGCTGGCCGAGGTGCCCGATTTCGTCTTCAACGAGGACGTGGTGCGGGTGTTCCCCGACATGATCAAGCGCTCGGTGCCCGGCTACCCGACCATAGTCGAGAACATCGGCGTGCTCGCCGGCCAGTTCGCCCAGCCACACACTGTGCTGTACGACCTCGGCGCCTCGCTCGGCGCGGTAACCCAGGCGCTGCGCCGCCACGTGCGCGTCGATGGCTGCAGGGTGATCGCGGTGGACAACTCGCCGGCCATGGTCGCCCGCTGCAGCGAGTACCTGCACGCGCAGGACGCCATGTTCCAGGAACTGCTGCCGGCGGAAGTGATCGAGGCGGACATTCTTGCCTTCGAGCTGCAACCCGCCTCGCTGGTCACGCTCAACTTCACCTTGCAGTTCATCCCGCCGGAGCGGCGCCTGGAGCTGCTCACGCGCATCCGCCAGGCGCTGCTGCCGGGCGGCGCGCTGATCCTCTCGGAAAAGCTGCGCTTCGAGGACGCCGCCGAGCACGACCTGCTCACCGAGCTGCACGTCGCCTTCAAGCGCGCCAACGGCTACAGCGAACTGGAAATCGCGCAGAAGCGCAGCGCCATCGAGAAGGTGATGCTGCCGGACAGCCTGCAGCAGCACCGCGAGCGCCTGCTGGCCGCCGGTTTCAGCCAGGTGGTGCCCTGGTTCCAGTGCCTGAACTTCGCCTCGCTGGTGGCCCTGCCATGATGCGCGATCTGGACCTCGACGCCCTGCAGGCGCAACTGGCCGGCACCCCGCTGCAGGACTGGGCAGCCGATCTACCCGGCCAGCTCGACGCCAAGCTAGCCATCGGTCACGGCGACCTGACGCGCTGGTACGGCGCCGTGCAGGCGCTGCCGTCAGTGACAGTGAGCGAAGTGGAGCTGGCGCAGCGCTTCGCCCTCGGCGGCGCCTGCGACGAGGCCAGCCGCGCGCAATTGAAAGCTGCATTGCAGGGGTTGATTCCCTGGCGCAAGGGGCCGTTCGAGCTGTTCGGCGTGCACATCGACACCGAGTGGCGCTCGGACTGGAAATGGCAGCGCGTCGCCCCCCACCTGGATCTGGCCGGCAAACGCATCCTCGACGTCGGCTGCGGCAACGGCTACTACATGTGGCGCATGCTCGGCGCCGGGGCTGGCAGCGTGGTGGGCATCGACCCCAACTGGCTGTTCCTCTGCCAGTTCCTGGCGATGAAGCGCTACCTGCCGGAGCAGCCGGCATGGCACCTGCCGCTGGCCTTCGAGGAACTGCCGGCCAAGCTGCAGGGCTTCGACACGGTGTTCTCCATGGGCGTGCTGTATCACCGCCGCTCGCCCATCGACCACCTGCTGGATCTCAAGGACGCGCTGATCAAGGGCGGCGAGCTGGTGCTGGAAACCCTGGTGGTCGAGGGCGACGCTGAACAGGTGCTGGTCCCCGAGGATCGCTACGCGCAGATGCGCAACGTCTGGTTCCTGCCCTCGGTCCCAGCGCTGCAGCGCTGGCTGCGCCGCGCCGGCTTCGAGGACGTGCGCTGCGTGGACGTCAGCACCACCTCGGTGGACGAACAACGCGCCACCGAGTGGATGCGCTTCCAGTCGCTACCGGAATTCCTCGACTCGGCCGACCACAGCCGCACCGTCGAAGGCCTGCCGGCGCCGACCCGCGCCGTGCTGATCGCGCGCAAGCCGTAGCCCCGGTGCGCCACGCGCACCGCCAGCTAGGCCCTACCGACCACGCAACCAGTACGCCCGCCGCTGCGCGATCAGCCGTAGCGGTTCGCTCGCCCCCTGCTCCACCACGCCGCGGGCACTGCCCAGGCGAATCCACCCCGCGGCATCCTGCGCCAGCAGACGGCGCATGCGCCGACGCCAGCACCAGGCGCCGATCCAGTCGGCGATGGCGTTCTGCAGATCCAGCGGCCACATGGCCGGCAGATAGAACTCGGGCATGGCTGGACGCGACTTGTCGCACTCGTTCGAACCTTTCATGGCCTTTCCTCCTGTTCAGTGCCGGCTTCTGGCCGGGCTTGCGAGCAGGATGAAACGCGCCTATCGTTCAAACAAACGACAAATATCAAACCATGAGTTAATTATTATTTAACGATCATGAACACGGCAGCCCCCATCTCCCTGCCGCTGCTGGAAAGCGATGTGCTGCGTACCTTCGTCGCCATCGCCGACAGCGGCAGCTTCACCCGCACCGCGGCGCAGGTGTTTCGCAGCACGGCGGCCGTCAGCCTGCAGATCAAACGCCTGGAGGAAAGCCTCGGCCAGCGCCTGTTCGTCCGCGAGGCCAGGCGCGTGCGCCTGACCGCCGAGGGTGAGCTGCTGCTGGGTTATGCCAGGCGCCTGCTCAGGCTCAACGAGGAGGCGGTGGCGCAGTTTCTCCAGCCGGCGCTGAGCGGCCGGGTCTGCCTGGGCATCCCGAACGATCTGAGCACGCGCGTGCTGCCTGGCGTGCTGACTAGCTTCGCCCGCAGCCATCCGGCCGTGCAGGTGGACGTCTGCGTGGGACGCAGCGTGGATCTGGTGGCCAAACTGGAGCTGGGCGAACTCGACCTGTGCCTGATCGAGACCGGCAACCAGGGCCTGGACGATACGCTCGGCGTGGTGGTCCATACCGAGCCGCTGGTCTGGGCAGGTCGCGACGGCGGCCTGGCGGTACAGCGCTCACCGCTGCCGCTGGCTCTGGCCAATCCCGGCTGCGCCTGGCGCCGTGCGGCGCTGGACGCCCTCGACCGGATTGGCCTGGACTATCGCGTGGCGTACTCCTGCGATCAAAGTGCGGGGCAGGAAGCGGCGATGATCGCCGATCTGGCGATAGCCCCCTTCCCGCGCGGTCTGGTCCGGCCGCCGCTACGTCGCCTGGGCGAGGAGCACGGCCTGCCGCCGCTGGACGACTACCAGATCAGGCTACTGCGCGGCACTCAGGCCAACGACACCATCGAGGCACTCGCCACGCAGGTGATTCAGGCGTTTACGCAGAGCTGAACGGCGCGCATCGGATACGGGGCGGTACGCATGGCCTAGGCGGCGCCGCGACGCCCTGCAGCGGCTAACCGCGATTGGCCGCCGCGACGATCAGCGCCTTCATCTCCGTCACCGCCTGCTTGAAGCCGACGAACAGCGCATGGGCGACGATGGCATGGCCGATGTTCAGCTCGTTGATCCCGGCAATCGCCGCCACCGCCTCGGCGTTGTGGTAGTGCAGGCCATGCCCGGCGTTGACGATCAGGCCATGCTGCAGGCCGCAGGCGACGCCGTCGCGGATACGCGCCAGTTCGCGGGCGGCTTCCTCGGGGGTATGGGCATCGGCGTAGCGCCCGGTGTGCAGTTCGATGGCCGGCGCACCGACGCGCCGGGAAGCCTCGATCTGCCGCGCCTCGGCGTCGATGAACAGCGACACCTCGCAGCCGGCGCGGGAAAGCCGCTCGACCGCGGCGGCGATGCGCGCCTCCTGGCCGGCCACGTCGAGGCCGCCTTCGGTGGTCAGCTCCTGACGGGTTTCCGGCACCAGGCAGACGTGCGCCGGGCGGATCTGCTCGGCGAAGTCGAGCATGAAGTCGGTGACGCCCATCTCGAAGTTCATCCGCGTCTGCAGCACCTCGGCGAGGATCCTCACGTCGCGATCCTGGATATGCCGGCGATCCTCGCGCAGGTGCACGGTGATACCGTCGGCGCCGGCCTCCTCGGCATCCAGCGCGGCTTTCACCGGATCGGGGTAGCGGGTGCCACGGGCCTGGCGCAGGGTGGCGACGTGATCGATGTTCACGCCTAGCAGGATTCGGTTGGCGTCAGTCACGCTTGGGCTCCTTGAGCGTCATGAAGAGTTCGCGGCTGACCAGCGGTCGGCCGCCCAGATGGGGTGCCAGCGCCTGACGCATCAGGCGCTTGGCCGCGGCCAGGGCGCCGGGGGCGCTCCAGTCGGCCTCGGCCATGGCCAGCAGGTCGCGGCCGTGAAATACGCCGGGCTGCAATTGCGCCACCGGCACCAGGCCGGCGTCCAGCTGCCAGCGGTACAGGCCGTCGGGCGCGACCGGCGCGCCCTGCTGGTCGCGATCCAGGGCGAAACCATAGCCCAACTCGTCCAGCAGGCGCCATTCGAAGGCGCGCAGCAAGGGCTCCAGCGGCCGGCCCTGGGCCAGGGCGGCAAGGGTCAGGGCATAGTGTTCGAGCATCCGCGGGTGCGGGTCTTCGGCCGGCAGCAGGCGGATCAGCAATTCGTTGAGGTAGAGCCCGGAGAACAGCGCTTCACCGGTCATGAGCAGCGGAATGCCGGCGCTTTCCAGACGCCCGACCGTCTTCAGCTCGCCACGCCCGCGCAGCTCCAACTCCAACGGGGCGAACGGCCGGGCGATGCTGCCGGCCTTGCCGCGCGCGGCGCGCAGCACGGCGCGCAGGCGCCCCTGGGGGGTGAAGAAATCCACCAGGGCGCTGCTTTCCTTGTACGGACGGCTATGCAGGACGTAGGCGGCGTGGCTCATCAGCGTGGCCGCCTGGGTACTCTATGACGGGCACCGATGGTGCGCACGGCGCGGTCTACTCCAGGTAGCCCAGCGAGCGCAGGGCGCGCTCGTCGTCGGACCAGCCACCCTTGACCTTGACCCAGAGGTTGAGCATGACCTTGGAGTCGAACAGCACCTCCATGTCCTTGCGCGCCTCCTGGCCGATGCGCTTGATGCGCTCGCCCTTGTCGCCGATGATGATCTTCTTCTGCCCGTCGCGCTCCACCAGGATCAGCGCATGGATATGCAGAATGCGCCCTTCCTGCTTGAACTCCTCGATTTCCACGGTGATCTGGTAGGGCAGTTCGGCGCCGAGCTGGCGCATGATCTTCTCGCGCACCAGTTCGGCGGCGAGGAAACGGCTGGAGCGGTCGGTGATCTGGTCTTCCGGGAAGAAGTGCTCGCCTTCCGGCAGGCGCTCGGCCACCAGCTGCTCCAGGGTGTCGAGGTTGCTACCCTGCTGCGCCGAGATCGGCACCACTTCGGCGTTCGGCAGCTGCTGCTGCAGCCATTGCAGGTGCGGGATCAGCTCGGCCTTTTCCTCGAGGCGGTCGACCTTGTTCACCGCCAGGATCACCGGTCCCTGCACGTACTGCACGCGCTCGAGCACCATCTGGTCTTCGTCGGTCCAGCGCGCGCGGTCGACCACGAAGATCACCACGTCGACGTCCTTGAGCGCCGAGGCCGCGGTCTTGTTCATGTAGCGGTTGAGCGCCTTGTCGCTGTTCTTGTGCAGGCCGGGGGTGTCGACGTAGACCGCCTGGATCTCGCCCTCGGTCTTGATCCCGAGCATGTTGTGGCGCGTGGTCTGCGGCTTGCGCGAGGTGATCGCCAGCTTCTGCCCGAGGATATGGTTGAGCAGCGTCGATTTGCCCACGTTGGGGCGACCGACGATGGCGACATAGCCGCAGCGGCTCACAGGTGCATCAGTCATTGCCGTTCTCCACCCCGAGGGCGATCAGTGCCGCAGCCGCGGCGACCTGCTCGGCGATACGCCGGCTGCCGCCCTGGCCCAGGGTCTTTTCATTGAGCAGGGCCACCTGGCACTCGACCATGAAGGTACGGCAGTGCGGCTCGCCCTGAATGTCCACCACCTCGTAACGGGGCAGTTCGCAGGCGCGCGATTGCAGAAACTCCTGCAAGCGCGTCTTCGGGTCCTTGTTGGTGTCGACCAGCGTCAGGCCATCGAGCTCGCCGGTCAACCAGTCCAGCACGCGCTCGCGCGCCGCGTCCATACCGGCGTCCAGGTAGATGGCGCCGATCAGCGCCTCCAGGGCATCGGCGAGGATCGACTCGCGGCGGAAACCGCCGCTTTTCAGCTCGCCCGAGCCCAGGCGCAGATACTCGCCCAGCTCGAAGCCGCGCGCCAGCACGGCCAGGGTCTCGCCCTTGACCAGGCGCGCGCGCAGGCGCGACAACTGGCCCTCGCGCGCCTGCGGGAAGCGCTCGAACAGCGCCTCGCCGGCGACGAAGTTGAGGATGGCATCACCGAGGAATTCCAGGCGTTCGTTGTTGCGCCCGGCGAAACTGCGATGGGTCAGGGCCAGGACCATCAGGTCCTGGTCCTTGAAGCTGTAACCGAGCTTGCGCTCGAGGCGGGACAGGTTGGAACTCACGGCATGCGTACACGAAATTCTTTGTCGAAGTTCGCCACCAGATCGAGGTTCTCGATCAGCGGCTCGCGTTTCTCATACTTCAGGTGGACCAGGAACTCGTTGTTCTCCACCTTGACCTTGAGCACGTCGCGCAGGTTCAGGTCGCGGATGTTGTTGACCTGCATGCCCTTGCTGACATGGTTGTAGAAATCGCCGACGGTGCGCACTTCCTGCGCGGCGTCGGTTTCCACCGAGGTGATGATCTTTTCCATCGACATGTAGTCGAGGTAGTGCGGCATCATCTTGAATGCGGTGCTGGCGAAAAACGCCACCACGGCCAGTACCACCAGCCAGCCCAGGATGGACAGGCCCTGCTGCGAACGCGCGAAAGTCATGTGTATCCCCAATAGACGGTCTTGTTTGGAGCCTTGCGGCAAGACTATTTATAGCCTGCGGCGCTGCCGAAAGCAGCGCGCCAGTGCTCAATGAATCAGGCCGACACGGGAGAAATTGGGCAGGTTGCTGGTCTTGGGCTCCGGCCAGCTCATCCAGATGGCGAAGGCCTTACCGACGATATGATCGTCCGGGACCATGCCCCACAGCTCCTGCGGGATCTTGCGGTCGCGCCAGTAGCGGCTGTCGTTGGAGTTGTCGCGGTTGTCGCCCATCATGAAGTAGTGCCCTTGCGGCACCACCCACTCGCCGCCGGGTTCGCGGCGCATGCGGCTCATTTCCTTGCGGATGGTGTGCTGCACCTGGCCCAGGCGCTCCTGATAGAGCATCGCGCTGCCCAGACTGCCGGCTTCTTCGCCGAGCAGTTTCTCCGCGACCGGCTCGCCGTTGATCAGCAGACGCTTGCCCTGGGTGTACTGGATGCGGTCGCCGGGCAGGCCGACCACGCGCTTGATGTAGTTGATGGTCGGGTCGCTGGGGTAGCGGAACACCATGACGTCGCCGCGCAGCGGGTTGTCCACCTCGATCACCTTGGTGTCGAGCACCGGCAGGCGGATGCCGTAGGCGAACTTGTTGACCAGGATGAAATCGCCCACTTCCAGGGTCGGTTTCATCGAGCCGGAGGGAATCTGGAACGGCTCGACCAGGAAGGAGCGCAGCACCAGGACGATGGCCAGCACCGGGAAGAACGACTTGCCGTACTCGACCAGCAAGGGCTCCTTGCTCAACCGCTCCAGCACACGCTCGTCGGGCTCGTCGACGCGCCCCTGATAGGCGGCGATGGCCGAGCGCCGGCGCGGCGCCAGCAGAACCAGGTCGACCAGAGCCAGAAAGCCGCAAACGGCGACTGCGATAACCAACAGGAGCGGGAAATTGATCGACATAGAGCCTTAGCTATCCAACCTGAGCACGGCAAGGAAGGCTTCCTGTGGGATTTCCACGTTACCGACCTGCTTCATGCGTTTCTTACCAGCCTTCTGCTTCTCCAGCAGCTTTTTCTTACGGCTGACGTCGCCGCCGTAACACTTGGCCAGTACGTTCTTTCTGAGCGCCTTGACCGTGGTCCGCGCGATGATCTGGCCGCCGATGGCGGCCTGGATCGCCACGTCGAACATCTGCCGCGGGATCAGTTCCTTCATTTTCTCGGTCAGTGCACGGCCCTTGTAGGCCGCATTGTCGCGATGCACGATCAAGGCCAGGGCATCGACCTTGTCGCCGTTGATCAGCACGTCCAGCTTGACCAGGTTGGCCGACTGGTAGCGATCGAAATGATAGTCCAGCGACGCATAGCCGCGGCTGGTCGACTTGAGCTTGTCGAAGAAGTCCAGCACCACCTCGTTCATCGGCAGGTCGTAACGAACCTGAACCTGAGAACCGAGGAACTGCATGTCGCGCTGCACGCCACGTTTCTCGATGCACAGGGTGATGACGTTGCCCAGGTGTTCCTGCGGCACCAGGATGGTCGCGGTGACGATCGGCTCGCGGAAGTCGGCGACGGCCGAGACATCCGGCAGCTTGGACGGGTTGTCGACGGTGATGGTTTCCCCGGTCTTGAGCTCGAGCTCATAGATCACGCTCGGCGCGGTGGTGATCAGGTCCAGGTCGTATTCGCGCTCCAGGCGCTCCTGGATGATCTCCATGTGCAGCATGCCGAGGAAGCCGCAACGGAAGCCGAAGCCCAGCGCGTCGGAGCTTTCCGGCGCGTATTGCAGCGACGAGTCGTTGAGAGTCAGCTTCTGCAGGGCATCGCGGAAGTCCTCGAAGTCGTCGGAGCTGACCGGGAACAGGCCGGCGTAGACCTGCGGCTGGATTCTCTTGAAGCCTGGCAGCACCTCGACCTCGGGGGTCGAAGACAGGGTCAGGGTGTCGCCCACCGGCGCACCATGAATGTCCTTGATGCTGGCGATGATGAAGCCCACTTCACCAGCTTTCAGGTCAGCAGTGGCGGTGTGTTTCGGGGTGAAGACGCCGACGCTGTCGACCAGGTGCACCTTGCCGGTGGACTTGACCAGGATCTTGTCACCTTTCTTGACGCGGCCCTGACGCACGCGCACCAGCGAGACCACGCCGAGGTAGTTGTCGAACCAGGAGTCGATGATCAGCGCCTGCAACGGCGCTTCGATATCCCCGGTCGGCGCCGGAATGGTCTGCACCAGGCGCTCGAGCACCTCGTCCACGCCCATGCCGCTCTTCGCGCTGCAGGCCACGGCGTCGGTGGCGTCGATGCCGATGATCTTCTCGATCTCGTCCTTGACGCGATCCGGGTCGGCCTGGGGCAGGTCCATCTTGTTCAGCACCGGCATGACCTCGAGGCCCTGCTCGATGGCGGTGTAGCAGTTGGCCACCGACTGCGCCTCGACGCCCTGACCGGCATCGACCACCAGCAGCGCGCCCTCGCAGGCCGCCAGGGAGCGGCTGACCTCATAGGTGAAGTCGACGTGACCGGGGGTATCGATGAAGTTCAGCTGGTAGGTCTTACCGTCCCGCGCCTTGTAGTGAAGGGTAACGCTGTGGGCCTTGATGGTGATGCCGCGCTCACGCTCCAGATCCATGGAGTCCAGGACCTGAGCCTCCATTTCACGTGCAGCGAGGCCGCCGCACATCTGGATGAAACGGTCAGCCAAGGTGGACTTGCCGTGATCGATGTGGGCAATGATGGAAAAATTGCGGATATGACTCAGGTCACTCACGGATCAACACTCGAAGAAGGCACAGGCAAGACGCTTGCCGAAAATAGCCGCGGATTGTACCCGATCCCTCGCGACCGCGTCACGTGCGCACCGCACTGGTGCAGATACGCAGAAGGGCGCCCGAAAGCGCCCTTCTTCAGCGTTGCCCGGATTACTCTGCCAACTTGAAGGTGATAAAGCTGGCGCGCCCCTGGCGTAGCACGCGCATCGACACCGAACGGTTCTTCGGCAGCTCCTGCGCGACCTTGGCGAAGGTGGCGGTGGAGTCGATGGCCTGGTTGTTCAGGTGGGTGATCACGTCGCCCGGACGCAGGCCGATCATCGCCGCCGGGCCGTTGAGCACCTCCTTGACCACCACTCCCCCCTTGAGGTCGAGACCCTTCTTCTGCTCGGCGGTCAGCTCCACCACGCTAACGCCCAGGCGGTTGTTGCTGCGTTCGCCGCCCGGCGTGCCGGCGGCCGCCAGCTCCTGCCCCTCTTCCGGCAGGGTGCCGATGGTGAGCCTGAGCTTCTTGCGCGAGCCTTCGCGTACCACGTCCATCTCGGCCTTCTCGCCCGGCTTGAGACCGCCGACCAGATGCGGCAGGTCGGCCGACATGACGATGGGCTTGCCGTTGAGGCTGAGGATCACGTCGCCGACCTGCAACCCACCCTTGTCCGCCGGGCCGTCCTCCAGCACCTGGGCGACCAGCGCGCCGGCCGGTTTCTCCAGACCGAAGGATTCGGCCAGGTCCTTGTTCACTTCCTGAATCACCACGCCGAGCCAGCCGCGGGTGACCTTGCCGTCCGCCTTGAGCTGGTCTGCCACCTGCAGCGCCACTTCCATGGGAATGGCGAAGGACAGCCCCATGAAGCCACCGGAGCGGGTGAAGATCTGCGAATTGATGCCGACCACTTCGCCCTGCAGGTTGAACAGCGGACCGCCGGAGTTGCCGGGGTTGATCGCCACGTCGGTCTGGATGAACGGCACGTAGCTGTCGCTCGGCAGGTTGCGGCCCTTGGCGCTGACGATGCCGGCGGTCACCGAGTGGTCGAAGCCGAAGGGCGAGCCGATGGCCAGCACCCACTCGCCGACCTTGAGTTCGTCGGACTTGCCCAGGCGCACGGTGGGCAGATTCTCGCCCTCGACCTTGAGCAGGGCCACGTCGCTGCGCGGGTCGGCGCCGATCAGTTTGGCCTCCAGCTCGCTACGATCGGACAGGCGCACGATGATCTCGTCGGCGTCGGCGACCACATGGTTGTTGGTCAGCACATACCCGTCGGCGGAGATGATGAAGCCCGAGCCGAGCGACTGCGCCTCACGCTGGCGACCGCCGCCGGGGCCGCGCGGCACTTGGGGAATGTTGCGCTCGAAGAACTCACGAAACATTGGCGGTAGGCCTTCCAGGTCGGGCATGCCCGGCTGAATGCCGGCCACCCGCTCCGGCACCTTCTGCCGGGTACTGATATTGACCACCGCCGGCGAGGCTTCCTCCACCAGTTCGGTGAAGTCGGGCAGGCTGGCCTGGGCCAGCAGACTCTGCCCCCAGAGCAGGGCAACCGCCAACAGCGGCGCAACGGATCTGAGCTTTCTCATCGACTACGACTCCCCATATGAAACGCAAACACTCTCAACTCGCCGCCGGCCCACCGGCCAGCAGCGCACGCAGGACAACGGGTTGCAAGGTCGGATCGTCGGCGACGCGCGACGCGCGCCAGCGCACCAGCAGCCAGGTGGCGAACAGACCGGCAAGAGCACCGAGGATGACCCAGGGCTCGCTCAGGCCAAGGCCGTCGGCCAGCAGGGCGGCGCCCAACAAGCCGAGCAACGGCAACAGATAGACCAGCAGCGAGCTGCGCACCAGCAGGTCTTCGCGCACGCCGATCACCACGGCGTCGCCCACCGCAAGCTGCAACTGACAGAGGGCGCGCACATAACCACGCTGGCGGCCGACACCGAGACGCTCCATCAGCCCTTGGCCGCAGGCAGCATTGGCCGAACAGCTGGAACAGGTGCTCTTGCGCAGTGTCTCGACCCAGACCGCGCCGGGATCGACCGCCACCACGCGACCCTGTTCTTCGATCATTGACTGACCTGTTCGGGGGCCCCGGCACGCATGGACAGGGCGATACGTTCGGCGGTACCCAGAGGGATCTCGCCGACCACGGTGACCATCACGTCGCCGGCCTCAGTGGCCATGCGCCGCGACACCGCGACGGTAGGACCGAGCTGGCTGCGTGCGTCTTCCACCACCGCCCCCTGCAGGGGCTCGAGAAAGACCGAGAAACGCGCCAGGCCGTCGCCGTACATCAGGCAGGCGACCGCCTCGTCGGAGGCAAGACTGCGCCGCAGCTGGGCGGCGTTGAGGGTGAACCCGGGGGGCAACCAGTCCGAACGCCAGCTGCCTTCGGCCACCTGATCGACCGAACGCAAGCGTACCGGACGGCAGCGCGAACTGGGTTGCAGGGCGCCCGCTTCGGGGGCCGTGGTCAGCAGCTGGGTGAACTGGAAGCGCTCCAGTAACTGACCCTTTTCGTTGAGCAGCAGGGATTTCAGCGGCAGACCGGTTTCCCGGTCCAGGTGCAATTCGAAGCCGTAGCGATGCTGGTCCTTGGGTGCCAACACCAGCACCACGGCGTTGCGTCCGGCGATGCGCGACTGGCCGGCGACGCGGATGTCGTACCAGTTGCCCAGTTGCTCGGCGTCCAGGTGGCGCGCCGGCCAGGCCTGGGCGTCGCCGACCTGGTCGGCCAGCGCGCCGCTGACGCATTGGGTCTGGCCGTCGACCTTGAGCACTTCCTGGGCCGGGCCGTCGAGCTGCAGCAGGCGTTCGCGGATCGAGCCGCCCTCCTCTACCCGATGCCACACGCTGTGGGTGGAGAAACTGCCGTTGCGCTCGTAAACGAAGGTGCCCTGAAAGCTCTGCCCACGCTCGGCTTCGGCGAGGCGCTTGAGCCAATCTTGTGCATCAGCGGCATGGACCGGCAACGCCAGCCAGCCGCAGAGAAGAAAGAGAGGGATCGCGCGCATGTGACTCCTTAGCGGTTTTCCAGGCTGGCGGCTCGCGCATAAGGCAATGCGGTCTCACCGGCACTCATCGCCGCCTGCTGCGTGTGCTGGCGCAGGTAGGTCGGCAGGCGCTGCTCATGCCAGCCGGCGGTGCCGGGCTTGGCGGCTTCGCTCGACGCCTCGCCGCTGCTGTAACCGGCCAGCAGCGCCGGCCCTTGCACCTGCGGCACAGACAGCGTCGGCGCAGCGTCCTGCTGGGCCAACTGGCTGCCACTCAGTTCGTCCTGGTTGTACAGGCGCACGCCGGCGAGCACTGCAACGGTCACCGAAGCAGCCACCGCGAGACGACCGACACTGCGCCACAGCGGCGCCTTGCGCACCGGCACGACCTCGTCGGCCAGCGCCGCCGAGACCGCCGCGGCGATATCCAGGCGCGGCTCCAGCAATTCCCTGTGCATGGCCGCACGGGCGATCTGGTAACGCGACCAGGTGCCACGCAGCTCGCCATCCTCACTGGCCGCGAGCACACGCCGCAGCTCCAGTTCGTCCGCTTCGTTATCCATCACCGCGGACAGCGATTCCTGCAGGGTTTCACGACTCATGGTGTTCCTCTCTTGGCTGTCGCCGCTGCCTCAGGCTTCCTGCAACAAAGGTTGCAGAGATTTATCAATGGCCTCACGCGCACGGAAGATCCGCGAACGCACGGTACCCACCGGACACTGCATGACGCTGGCAATGTCCTCGTAACTCAGACCCTCGAACTCGCGCAGGGTCAAAGCCGTGCGCAAGTCGTCCGGTAGCTGGGCGATGGTTCGATGCACGGTGGCCTCGATCTCGTCGCGCAGCAATGCCCGTTCCGGTGACTCGATGTCCTTGAGGGCGTGGTCGCCATCGTAGAACTCCGCGTCATCGCTACTGACATCACTATCTGGCGGCCGCCGACCGCGGGACACCAGATAATTCTTCGCCGTATTGATGGCGATGCGGTACAGCCAGGTATAGAACGCGCTGTCACCGCGAAAGTTTCCAAGCGCCCGGTACGCCTTGACGAAGGCCTCCTGGGCAACGTCCTGAGCCTCGTGGGTGTCGTGCACGAATCGCACGATCAAACCGAGGATCTTGTGCTGATACTTCAGCACCAACAGATCGAAGGCGCGCTTGTCGCCGCGCTGCACTCGTTCGACCAGTTGCTGATCATCTTCCTGGGTTAGCATGCACTCTCCTCATGATGCTTGGAGGAGGCTTGCGCCCCTGAGCGAATCAGCCTGCCAAGATAGACTCGGGCCTCGCGCAAAAGTTCTCCCCTCCAAGCAAGCTTCCCGCAGAGTCTGTTTTTCCCTCTGCCGGAGCGGCGCCAACGGGACGCATCCCGCTCGCGCGAATAATTTATCGCCACACGTTTTCCCAATTGATCGACGGTTTGACCGAAGATCGAGCGGGCACGCGCCGGCGCTCTCCCTTATATGGGCGACCCTGTATGGAACCTTAACGACTAAGAAAGTTCCCGAGCACTGCGGTCGGTCATAAGCTGGCTATTGTGCCGCCGACCCTCTCTATATACTAGGGCTCGCATTCCCGCGGAATTCGGACATGAACCAACACTTCCAGCACGACGTTCTGGTCATCGGCAGCGGCGCCGCCGGCCTGACTCTCGCCCTCACCCTGCCCGCCCAGCTGCGCATCGCCGTGCTGAGCAAGGGCAACCTGGCCAATGGCTCGACCTACTGGGCGCAGGGCGGCGTGGCGGCGGTGCTGGACGACACCGACACCGTCGAATCCCATGTCGCCGACACCCTCAATGCCGGCGCCGGCCTGTGCCGTGAAGACGCCGCGCGCTTCACCGTGGAACACAGCCGCGAAGCCATCCAGTGGCTGATCGACCAGGGCGTGCCCTTTACCCGCGACGACCAGACCGCGCGCGAAGACGGCGGCTTCGAATTCCACCTGACCCGCGAAGGCGGACACAGCCACCGGCGCATCATCCACGCCGCCGACGCCACCGGCGCGGCGATCTTCAACACCCTGCTGGAACGGGCTCGCCAACGGCCCAATATCGAGCTGCTGGAACAGCGCGTGGCGGTCGACCTGATCACCGAGCGCAAGCTCGGCCTGCCTGGCGAACGCTGCCTGGGCGCCTACGTGCTGGATCGCGCGCGCGGCGAGGTGGACACCTTCAGCGCGCGTTTCGTGATTCTCGCCACCGGCGGCGCGGCCAAGGTCTACCTCTACACCAGCAACTCCGACGGAGCCTGCGGCGACGGCATCGCCATGGCCTGGCGCGCCGGCTGCCGGGTGGGCAACCTGGAATTCAACCAGTTCCACCCCACCTGCCTCTACCACCCGCAGGCGAAGAACTTCCTGATCACCGAGGCGCTGCGCGGCGAAGGCGCCCTGCTCCGCCTGCCCAGCGGCGAGCGCTTCATGCCGCGCTTCGACGAACGCGGCGAGCTGGCCCCGCGCGACATAGTCGCGCGCGCCATCGACCACGAGATGAAGCGTCTCGGTATCGACTGCGTCTACCTGGACATCAGCCACAAGCCGGCGGAGTTCATCAAGAATCACTTCCCCACCGTCTACGAACGCTGCCTGGGCTTCGGCATCGACATCACCCAGGAGCCGATCCCGGTGGTGCCGGCGGCGCACTACACCTGCGGCGGCGTGGTGGTCGACCAGCACGGGCGCACCGATGTACCCGGCCTGTACGCCATCGGCGAAACCAGCTTCACCGGCCTGCACGGCGCCAACCGCCTGGCCAGCAACTCGCTGCTGGAATGCTTCGTCTACGCCCGTTCGGCCTGCGCCGATATCGTCAATCAGCTCGACCAGGTGGCGATGCCGGCCGACCTGCCCGGCTGGGACGCCAGCCAGGTCACCGACTCGGACGAGGATGTGATCATCGCGCACAACTGGGACGAGCTGCGGCGCTTCATGTGGGACTACGTTGGCATCGTGCGCACCAACAAACGCCTGCAGCGCGCCGAGCACCGCGTGCGCCTGCTGCAGGGCGAGATCAACGAGTTCTACAGCAACTACAAGGTCAGCCGCGACCTGATCGAGCTGCGCAACCTGGCGCTGGTCGCCGAACTGATGATCGAGTCGGCGATGCGCCGCCACGAGAGCCGCGGCCTGCACTACACCCTGGATTACCCCGAGCAGTTGGCCGAGGCGCGCGACACTATCCTGACCCCGGCGCAGCCCAGCGCCGGCGGCTGAACTTCAGGCGCAGACGCAGGCGCCTGTGCAGCTCGCGCGGCAGCGCATCGCGGGGAATGCACAGACCGCGGCCGAAACGCTCGCCCGGCCGACGAAAGCGCAGCACCACCGCCAGCGGCAAGGCCAGGCTATCTGGGCGCAACTGCACCGGCTGCCAGCCCTGCGCGGCGCTCCACAGCTGCCAGCCGAGGGCATCGCGACGCAACCCGCGCACGGCATGGGGCGAAGACAGCAGGATATGCCGCGGCAGCACCCAGGCGGCATGCGCCAGGCACAACGCCAGCGCCAGAACCTTGCCCCACAGGGGCACGGCGGCCAGCCAGGGCGCCAGCAGAGCCAGCGCCAAAGCGGCCAGATAGAGCCTCAGCAGCCCGCGCGAGGGCTGCCAATGGCATTCGAACACCTCACTGAGGTTGGACACGGTCCAGGATCATGCGCACCATGCGCTTGAGGTCGGCGTCTTCCGGCTCGCCGCGCTGCATGAACCAGCCGAACATGTCCTGATCCTCGCACTCCAGCAGCTTGCGGTAGCGCGCCCGGTCGTCGGCATCCAGGTTGGGGTAGACCTCCTTGACGAAGGGCACCAGCAATACGTCCAGCTCCAGCATGCCGCGACGGCTGTGCCAGAACAGGCGGTTGAGTTCGGTTGCATCGACCATGGAACGGCTCCTTGAAAGAGGCCGGCAGTATAACGGCGAAAAGTCTCGCTGTTGACCCGAAGCGACGACCGCGCCCGCTGACAAGCGCCTATCGCGCCCTCTATGATGACGCCCCTGTCTTTTCTCCAGCGACTCGATTCCCACCATGGCCGATAGCGCGTACTTCACCCTCCTCGACCACGAAGGCCTGCTCGCCGTGCGCGGCGCGGATGCCAGCAAGTTTCTCCAGGGCCAGCTGACCTGCAACCTCGACTACCTGTCCGCCAGCCAGTCCAGCCTGGGCGCCCGCTGCACGCCCAAGGGGCGCATGCTGTCGAGTTTTCGCATCGTCCCGGTGGACGGCGGCTACCTGCTGGCGATGGCGCGCGAGCTGGTAGCGGCGCAACTGGCCGACCTGCAGAAGTACGCGGTGTTCTCCAAATCCAAACTGAGCGACGAAAGCGCCGCCTGGGTGCGCTTCGGCCTGGCCGGCGGCGACACCCTGCTGGCCGAGCTGGGCCTGGAGCTGGGCGCCGAGCGCGATGCCCTGGCCAGCGCCGGCGAGCTGCTGGCCGTGCGCCTCGGCGACGGCCGCGCCGAACTCTGGGCGCCGGCCGCTGCCGCCGAAGGCCTGCACAGCCGACTGGCCGTCGCGCTGCCGCAGGCGCCGCTCAACGACTGGCTGCTGGCCCAGGTGCGCGCCGGCGTCGGCCAGGTGTTCGGCGCCAGCCGCGAGCTGTTCATTCCGCAGATGCTCAACCTGCAGGCCCTCGGCGGCGTCAGCTTCAAGAAGGGCTGCTATACCGGCCAGGAAATCGTCGCGCGCATGCAGTATCTGGGCAAGCTCAAGCGGCGCCTGTACCGCCTGCGCCTGAGCGGCACGGACACGCCGGCCGTCGGCGTCGAGCTGTTCTCGCCGGTGCACGGCTCCAGCGTCGGCGAAGTGGTGCTGGCCGCCCAGGCGGGCGATGCCGTTGAGCTGCTCGCCGTGTTGCAGGAAGATGCCGTCAACGATGGCCGTCTCCATCTCGGCAGCGGCGAAGGGCCGACGCTGACTTTGCTCGATCTGCCTTATCAGCTGGATGCCGACCAGGAAATCCAGCGCTGACTAAACTGCCTGGCGCCGCATCGGATCGCCTAAGAGAGCCCATTGATGAGCAAGCTTGCCGAAAGAGTCCAACAGGAACTGATCCACGCCATCGAGAACGACGAGCTGGTGCTGCCCACCCTGCCCGAGGTGGCGCTGAAGGTGCGCGAGGCCGCGGAAGATCCGGATATCGGCATCCCGCAGATCAGCAAGGTGATCGGCAACGACGCCGCGCTCACCGCGCGCATCATCAAGGTGGTCAACAGCCCGCTGCTGCGCACCAACAAGGAAATCACCGACCTGCAGATGGCGGTCAGCCGCCTGGGCATCAACTACACCTGCAACCTGGCCACCGGCCTGGCCATGGAGCAGATGTTCCAGGCCACCAGCGACGTGGTCGACCGCAAGATGCGCGAGGTGTGGAACAAGAGCACCGAGATCGCCGGCATCTGCCATGTGCTGTGCCGCCACTACACCCGCCTGATGCCGGACCAGGCCACCCTCGCCGGCCTGGTGCACCAGATCGGCGTGCTGCCGATCCTCACCTACGCCGAGGAACACAACGAACTGCTGGCCGACTCCATCAGCCTCAACCACGTGATCGAACAGATCCACCCGATCATCGGCGACAAGATCCTGCGCACCTGGGAGTTCCCCGAGCCGATCGCCATGGTGCCCAGCCAGTACCTGAACTTCGCCCGCGACTCGGCCAAGGTCGATTACGTCGACATCGTCCAGGTCGCCACCCTGCAGAGCTACCTGGGCAGCGAGCACCCCTACACCCAGCTGGACTGGAGCACGGTGCCGGCCTTCGCCAAGCTCGGCCTCGACCCCAACGTCGACATGCAGGCCGACGAAGACCTCTCCGCCGCCATGGAAGCGGCCATGAGCATGCTGCAATAAAAGCGTCGCGGCGCGGCTGACAATCTGCCTCTAGACTCAAGCCCACAGTTGCGTCGGAAGCCGTCACGCATGCGCCTCGTCCTTCTCCTCTGCACCCTGCTGTTCGGTAGCCTGCAGGCCGCCGAGCCGCTGCGCCTGACCAACGGCGAGTGGCCGCCCTACCTGAGCGAGCGCCTGCCGCATCACGGCGTGGCCTCGCGCATCGTCGCCGAAGCCTTCGCCCTGCAAGGCATCGAGGTGCAGTGGGAATTCCACCCCTGGGCACGCTCGCTGAAATTGGCCGAACAGGGCCAGCGCGACGGCAGCGCGGTGTGGCTGTATAGCGCCGAGCGCGCGCAGCGCTTCCATATCAGCGACCCGGTGGTGGAAAGCGGCTACTACCTGTTTCACCGCAAGAGCCGCGCCTTCGACTGGAACGCGATCGACGACCTGCGCGGCCTGCGCATCGCCGGCACGCGCGGCTATGACTACGGCGCGGCCTTCCAGCAGGCGGAGGCGGCGGGCGAACTGCAGGTGACCCGCATGACCAGCGACGAACAGGGTTTTCGCCAGCTGCTGGCCGGCCGCGTCGAGCTGTTTCCGATGGACAAGGTGGTCGGCTTCGACATGCTCTACCAGCACTTCAGCGCCGCCGACCGCGCCCGCCTGAGCCTCCACCCCAAACCGCTGCGCAGCGACAGCCTGCACCTGCTGCTGTCGCGCGAGGTGCCCGGCAACGCCGAGCGCATCGCGCGCTTCAACCGCGGCCTGGCGCAGCTGCGCGACAGCGGCAAGGTCGCGCAGTACCTGCTGGAGATCCAGCAGCCGTTAAGCCTCACCCCCTAACGGGAACTCCACCCGCACCCGCAACCCATGCGGCCGCACCTGGTGCAGGCTGATCTGCGCCTGGTGCGCGCGGCAGATCTCACCGACTATGGCCAGCCCCAGGCCGGCGCCGCTGCCCTGCGCGCCGCGCCGGTAGAAGCGCTCGAAGACCTTCTGATGCTCGTCCTCGGGAATCCCCGGGCCGTCGTCCTCCACCTCCAGCAGCGCCGGGGCCAGCACCCGCAGGATCAGGTTGCCGCCGGCCGAGGTGTGCGCCAGGGCATTGTCGATCAGGTTGTTGAGCAGCTCGTTGAGCAGGGTCGGCTCGCCGTCGATCCACACCGGCTGCTCGGCCTCCAGGGCCAGGGCGACGCCGCGGGCATGGGCCAGCGGCGCCATCGCCAGGCCCAGCTCGCGCGCCATCTGGCTGAGGTCGATGCGCAGCGCACCGCCCTCGGCGATGGCCCGCGCGCCGCTTTCGATACGCGCCAGCGACAGCAGCTGGTTGGCCAGCTGGGTCAGGCGATCGCCCTGCTGCGCCATCTGCTCCAGGGTGTCGCGCCACGCCTGCGGTTGCTCGGCGCGCAGGCCCAGGGCGATGCGCGCCTTGAGCGCCGCCAGCGGCGTGCGCAGCTCGTGGGCGGCGTCGGCGATAAACTGCGACTGGCGCTCGAACAGCCCGCGCAGGCGCTCGTTGAACTGGTTGAGCGCCTCCACCAGCGGCAGCACCTCGCGCGGCAAGCCGGCATCGGGCAGCGGCTGCAGGTCGTCGCTGGCGCGTTCGGCTACCACCCGGCGCAGGGTCTCCAGCGGGCGCAGGGCCAGGCTCACCGCCAGCCACACCAACAGCAGCGCGCTGACCGACAGCAGGCCCATGCGCCACAGGGTGCCGACCAGCAGTTCGCGGGCCATGCGCTCGCGCGCGCCCTGGGTCTCGGCCACACGAATTTCCGCCATACCGTTGAGCTGCGGCTCGCTGACCGGCTGCAGCAGGCTGACCACGCGCACGCCCTGGCCGCGGTACTCGGCGTCGTAGAAATGCGCCAGCGCCGGGTAGTCGTCGGTGCGCCGGGTACCGGGCGGCGCCGGCGGCAGATCCTCGTAGCCGGAAACCTGCTCACCGCGATGACCGAGCACCTGGTAGTAGATGCGCCCGGCGCTGTCGTAGGCGAAGGTGTCCAGCGCCACGTAGGGGATATTGGCCCTGAGCCTGCCATCCTCGGCGTACAGGCCGTCGGCCACCGCCCGCGCCGAGGCCAGCAGGGTGCGGTCGTAGGCGGTGTCGGCGGCGCGCCGGGCGCTCCAGTAGGCGCTCAGGCTGCTCAGTAGCAGGATCAGCGCCAGCAGCAGCGCCAGGCGCCGCAGCAGGCGGCCGCGCAGGCTGGCGCCGCGGCTCATGCCTCGATCGCCTCCAGCAGGTAGCCGAGGCCACGGAAGGTGACGATGCGCACCGCACGCCCTTCGAGCTTCTTGCGCAGGCGGTGGACGTAGATCTCGATGGCGTCGGCGCTGGCCTCCTCGTCCAGGCCGAACACCTGAGCGGCCAGCTGTTCCTTGCTCATCACTCGTCCGGGGCGGGCGATCATCGCCTCCAGCACCGCCTGCTCGCGAGCGGTCAGGCTCAGCGCCTCGCCGTCCAGGCTGAAGCGCCGCGCGCCGAGGTCGTAGACCAGCGTGCCGCAGCGCTGCAGCTGTTCGCCGCCGAGCACGCTACGGCGCAGCAGGGCCTTGACCCGTGCCTCCAACTCGGACAGCTCGAAGGGCTTGGCCAGGTAGTCGTCGGCGCCCAGGTTGAGGCCGTGCACCCGGTCCTTGACCTCGCCGCGCGCGGTGAGCATCAGCACCGGCAGGGTCTGGCCGCGGTCGCGCAGGCGCGCCAGCACGGCGAAGCCGTCGAGCCGGGGCAGGCCGATATCGAGAATCGCCAGGGCGTAGTCCTCGCTGGACAAGGCCAGGTCGGCGGCCACCCCGTCGTGCAGCACGTCCACCGTCCAGCCGGCGCCCTTGAGCGCCTGGGCCACGCTTTCCGCCAACTGCGGATGGTCTTCGACCAGCAGAATCCGCACCGCCACCTCCGCCTGCAGCATCGTTCGAGGCGCGCAGTGTAGCGCCGTTGCGGCTGCTGTGAATTGCCGAGATGCCAGCAGGAGGCCCGCCTGCGGACCGTCGCAGGCGACGTCAAAAAACGCTCCAGGCGTTTTTTCAGTGCTGAAAGCCTGGCGAAAGCTTGCCCCCCTAGCATCGACCTCATGGTGGCTCGATCCACCTGCTCGAGCGACCCCGCAGTGGTGCGAGGCCGCGACAAAAACAAGAATGGAGACCACAAGATGCACGCAGCCTCACGTCAGGCCCTGCCACCTGTCCGCCTGCTCTGCCTGGCCATCGCCGCTGCCGGCGCCGCCCCCCTCGCCAACGCTGCCTTTATCGACGACAGCACGGCCAGTCTGACCGCCACCAACATCTACCTCAACCGCGATTTCCGTGAAGGCACCGGGCAGAACAAGCGCGAGGAATGGGGCCAGGGTTTCTGGCTCGACGTGCAGTCCGGCTACACCGACGGCAGCGTCGGCTTCGGCGTCGACGCCATGGGCCTGCTCGGCGTCAAGCTCGACTCCGGCGGCGGCCGCACCGGCACCGACCTGCTGCCGGTGCAGGACGACGGCGGCACCCCGGACGAGTTCAGCCGCCTGAGCCTGACCGCCAAGGTCAAGGTCTCCGCCACCGAGCTGCGCTACGGCTCGCATGCGCCCGAGCTGCCGGTGGTCAAGGCCAGCGACAGCCGCCTGCTGCCGCAGGTGTTCGAGGGTGGTCTGCTGACCTCCTCCGAGCTGGACGGCCTGACCTTCACCGGTGGCCGCCTGGACAAGGTGATCGACCGCGCCTCGACCAACTCCGAAGACCTGCTGCTCAACAGCAAGAACCGCCGCTTCGCCGCCGGCATCGCTGCCGATCACCTGGATCTGCTCGGCTTCGACTACGACTTCGGCCAGGGTTTCAGCGGCCGCTACTTCTACGCCGAGCTGGACGACATCTATCGCCAGCACTTCGTCGGCCTGTTGAGCAAACACCCGCTCGGCGCCGGCACCCTGAGCAGCGACGTACGCCTGATGCTCAGCGACGACACCGGTGCGGCCAACGCCGGCAAGGTCGACAACCGCGCCTTCAACGCCATGCTCAGCTACGGCATCGGCAGCCACAAGTTCGGCCTGGGTTTCCAGGACATGAGCGGCGACACCGGCTATGCCTATATCGACGGCAGCGACCCCTACCTGGTCAACTTCGTGCAGATCAACGACTTCGCCAACGCCGACGAGCGCTCCTGGCAGGCCCGTTACGACTTCAGCTTCACCAACCTCGGCCTGCCCGGGCTGAGTTTCATGACCCGCTATATCAAAGGCAGCGACGCGCAGATCGCCGGCTCGGACGACACCGGCGGCGAATGGGAACGCGACATCGAGTTCAAGTACGTGGTGCAGAGCGGCCCGCTCAAGGACCTCTACCTGCGCCTGCGCAACGCCAGCTTCCGCTCCGATTTCGCCCGCGATGCGGACGAGAACCGTGTCATCGTCGGCTACACCCTGCCGATCTGGTAACCCACAATAAGATTCGCGAGGAGAACCCCATCATGAAATCTGCCCTGACCCGTGCCGCCCTGACGGTTTCCTGCCTGGCCTTCGCCGGCCAGCTGCTGGCCGCCGAGCCCAAGCGCCCCGAATGCATCGCCCCGGCCAAGCCCGGCGGCGGTTTCGACCTGACCTGCAAGCTGGCCCAGAGCGGCCTGAAAGACAGCGGCCTGCTCAAGGCGCCGATGCGCGTCACCTACATGCCCGGCGGCGTCGGCGCGGTGGCCTACAACGCCGTGGTCGCCCAGCGCGCCAAGGACCCGGGCACCATCACCGCCTTCTCCTCGGGCTCCCTGCTCAACCTGGCCCAGGGCAAGTTCGGCCGCTACGACGAGAACGCCGTGCGCTGGCTGGCCGCCATCGGCACCGACTACGGCGCCATCACCGTGCGCGCCGACTCGCCCTGGCAGAACCTCGGCGACCTGGTCGCGGCACTGAAGAAAGATCCGACCAGCGTGGTGTTCGGTGCCGGTGCCACCATCGGCGGCCAGGACTGGATGCAGACCGCGCTGATCGCCCGCGCCGCCGGCATCGATCCGCAGACCCTGCGCTACGTGGCCTTCGAGGGCGGCGGCGAAACCCTCACCGCCATGCTCGGCGGCCACGTCCAGGTCACCTCCAGCGGCCTCGGCGAAGTCACCCCGCAGCTGGCCGCCGGCAAGGTGCGCATCCTCGCCGTGCTGTCCGACGAGCGTCTGCCGGGCAAGCTGGGCGACATCCCCACCGCCAAGGAGCAGGGCTTCGACATCAGCTGGCCGGTGATCCGCGGCTTCTACATGGGCCCGCAGGTCAGCGACGAGCAGTTCGCCTGGTGGCAGGGCCAGTTCGAGCAGATGCTCGCCCGCAACGACTTCGCCACCCTGCGCGAGCAGCGCGACCTGTTCCCGCTGGCGCTGACCGGCGACGAGCTCAACGCCTTCGTGCTCAAGCAGGTGCAGGAGTACAAGGCGCTGGCCGGCGAGTTCGGCCTGGTTCAGTAATCCGCCTGCACAACCCGCCCCCGGCCCGTCCGCTCCCCGGGCCGGGGCGCTCCCGAGGTAACCCACCATGTACGTTCGTCTGTTCTCCGCGATCTGGCTGCTGCTGTGCGCCTGGCTCGCCGTCCTCGCCTGGGGTTTCCAGGCCCCCTTCGCCTACGACCCGGTCGGCCCGCGCGCCTACCCGCTGCTGCTGCTGGCCCTGATGGGCGTCGGCAGCCTGTGGCTGGTGTACAAGCCGGGCATGCTCGAGCAACGCCTGAACCTTTCCGCCGCGGCGCGCAGCGCCCTGTGCGTGCTGGTGCTGCTGGCCTATGCGCTGACCTTCGAGTCGCTCGGCTTCGTGCTCAGCACCGCCCTGGCCACCTTCGCCCTCGGTCTGCTGTTCACCGGCCGCCCCCTGCCCTGCGCCGTCAGCGCGGTGCTGATGGGCGTGCTGCTGTACGTGTTGTTCGATCTGCTGCTGGACGTGCCCCTGCCGCTCGGCCTGCTTGAAGCCTTCGTGGAGAGCTGAAATGGAAACCCTTAACTTCCTCATGCAGGGCTTCGACGTCGCCACCAGGCCGACCAACCTGCTGGTGGCGCTGTTCGGCGCCTTCGTCGGCACCGTGGTCGGCCTGCTGCCCGGTCTCGGCCCGATCAACGGCGTGGCGTTGCTGCTGCCGCTGGCCTTCGCCCTCGGCCTGCCGCCGGAAACCGCGCTGATCCTGCTCGCCGCCGTGTACCTGGGCTGCGAGTACGGCGGACGCATCTCCGCCATCCTGCTCAACGTGCCGGGCGACGCCGCGGCGATCATGACCACCCTCGACGGCTACCCGCTGGCGCGTCAGGGCAAGGCCGGCATCGCCCTGTCGCTGTCGGCGGTCAGCTCCTTCATCGGCAGCATCATCGCCACCTGCGGCGTGGTGCTGTTCGCCCCGCTGCTGGCGAAATGGGCGGTGGCCTTCGGCCCGGCCGAGTACTTCGTGCTGATGATCTTCGCCATCGCCTGCCTCGGCGGCATGGTCGGCGACAAGCCGGTCAAGACCCTGATGGCGGCGCTGATCGGCCTGGCCCTGGCCACGGTCGGGGTGGACTCGACCACCGGCGTGTACCGCTTCACCTTCGACAGCGTCAGCCTGTCCGACGGCATCCAGTTCGTCATCGTGGTGATCGGCTTCTTCAGCGTCAGCGAGATCCTGCTGATGCTGGAAAAGACCCATGGCGGGCAGAAGGCGGTCAAGGCCAGCGGGCGCCTGCTGTTCAACTTCAAGGAGTTCTGCCTGAGCTTCTGGACAATGATCCGCAGCGCCCTGGCCGGCTTCGTCATCGGCACCTTGCCCGGCGCCGGGGCGACCATCGCCAGCGCCATGACCTACATGACCGAGAAGCGCCTGGCCGGCAGCAAGGGCCGTTTCGGCGACGGCGACCTGCGCGGCCTGGCCGCCCCGGAAGCGGCCAACAACGCCTCGGCCTGCGGCTCCCTGATCCCCATGCTGACCCTCGGCGTGCCGGGCTCGGGCACCACCGCGGTGATGATCGGCGCGCTGACCCTGTACAACATCACCCCCGGTCCGCTGCTGTTCGAGCAGCAGCCGGACGTGGTCTGGGGCCTGATCGCCTCGCTGTTCATCGGCAACGTCATCCTGCTGGTGATGAACATCCCGATGGTCGGCCTGTTCTCGCGCATGCTCAGCGTGCCGAACTGGGTGCTGGTGCCGGCGATCACCGTGGTCAGCATGGTCGGCGTCTACGCGGTGCACAGCACCACCTTCGACCTGGTGCTGATGATCGTGCTCGGCGTGTTCGGCTACATCCTGCGCAAGCTGGACTTCCCGCTGTCGGCGCTGATCCTCGGCTTCGTCCTCGGCGAGCTGATGGAAGACAACCTGCGCCGCGCGCTGTCGATCTCCGCCGGCGACCTGGGCATCCTCTGGGGCAGCCCGATCACCCTGGTGCTCTGGGCGCTGGTGGTGCTGATGCTGGCCCTGCCGGGCATCCGCTGGCTGCGCCGGCGCAAGCAGGCCAAGGCGCAAGCCGATGCGGCTACCGCCTGATCTGTGGGTGACGCCGCTGGCCGGTGCGGCCGGCGGCTACCTGGCCAGCCTCGCCGGCTGGCCTTTGCCGTGGATGGTCGGATCCTTGCTGGCGGTGATCGCCCTGCGCTGCATCAGCAACCGCGCCTTCAGCGAACTCCCCGGCGGGCGCAAGGTCGGCCAGTGGCTGGTGGCCAGCGGCATCGGCCTGCACTTCACCAGCGAGGTGCTGGCGCAGGTCGTCAGCCACCTGCCGATCATAGTCGGCGGCGCCTGCGTCACCCTGCTGCTGAGCCTGATCGGCATCGCCATCCTGCGCCGCGGCGGCGTCGACCGCGCCACCGCGTTCTTCGCCAGCATGCCCGGTGGCGCCAGCGAGATGGTCAACCTGGCGCTGCGCCACGACGCCCAGCCGGCGCGCGTGGCCGCCGCCCACAGCCTGCGCCTGCTGCTGGTAGTGCTGCTGATTCCGGCGCTGTTCACCTGGAGCCTGCCGGCCGTCGACGCCCCGCCGGCGGCACAGGTGGACTGGGCCTGGCTACTCGTCCTGCTGGCCGCCGGCGCGGTGCTGGCGCTGCTGTGGACGCGGCTGAAACAGCCCAACCCCTGGATGCTCGGCCCGCTGACCGCCTGCGCCGTGGCCAGCGCCAGCTTCGATCTGCACCTGGGCCTGCCGCCGGGCTTCGGTCAGTTCGGTCAGTGGCTGATCGGCTGCGCCCTGGGCTGTCACTTCGACCGCGCCTTCTTTCGCAGCGCGCCGGGCTTTCTCGCCCGCGTACTGCTGTTCACCCTGCTGGCCATGCTCGCCGCCGCTTTGCTCGGCGAAGCGCTGGGCTGGCTGGCCGGCGAGGATCGCCTGTCACTGATGCTGGGCATGATGCCCGGCGGCATCACCGAACTGTGCCTGACCGCCGAGGCGCTGCAGCTGGCGGTGGCGCTGGTCACCGCCCTGCAGGTGCTGCGGCTGTTTCTGGTGATGTTTCTCGCCGAGCCCTTATTCAAGCTCTGGTGCAAGAGCCACGCTTAGCCCGCCTTGTGCGGGCTTTTTTTCATCCACGAGGCAGTAGAATCCGGGGTTGCTTGACGCCTGCCTTCCGGATGGCTTCCGGGCTGGGACGGGGGCGCAGCGCCGCTACCACTGCAACTGCAATTGGCTCTCGAACTCACGTACTTGCCCGCTGAGCGGGTCGACGAAGCGCAGGCCGCGCGCCAGCAGCTTGAGCGGCTTGGCGTAGTCGTCCGGCTGGCCGCGGCTGTCGTGCAGCTCGGGATAGAAATCGTCGCCGACGATGGGCGCGCCGAGCCCGGCCAGGTGCACACGCAGCTGGTGCTTGCGCCCGGTCACCGGCGACAGGCCGTAGCGCCACAGCGCGCCGCGGCGCTCCAGCACCTCGATACGCGTCTCGCTGTTGGCCTCGCCCGCCACTTCCTGCATGCGAAAGAACGGCTCGCCCTCGATCATGCGCGAGCGATGCACATGGGGAAACTGCAGCTGCGGCAAGGCCGGGGCTATGGCCTCGTAGCGCTTTTCCACCGCACGCTGGCGAAACAGCGCCTGGTAGCGGCCGCGGCTGCTCGGCTCGACCGAGAACAGCACCAGCCCGGCGGTGAGCCGGTCGATGCGATGGATCGGCACCAGCTCGGCATTGCCGGTCAGCCTGACCAGCCGCGCCAGCAGGGTCTGCTCGACGTACTCGCCGGCCGGCATCACCGGCAGGAAATGCGGCTTGTCCGCCACCAGCAGGTGCGCGTCCTGCCACAGCACGCGCGCTTCGAAGGGAATCGGCGTCTCCTGCGCCACCTCGCGGAAGTAGCGCACCTTGAGCCCGACCCGATAGGGATGCTGCGGGCCCAGCGGCGCACCTGCCGCATCCAGCACGCGGCCGCGGGCCATGCGCTGCAGCCAGGTGGCGCGGTCGATGGCGGGAAAGTGATCGCACAGACAGTCGAGCACCGTCGCCCACTCGCCCTGAGGCAGGTGCAGGGTGCTGGGACGCATGGCAGGGCTGGACATGGCAGAACCAACTCGGGGGCAACGGCTGATCCGGCGCATTAGGCCGCAGCCCGCGCGCGCCGTCAAAAGCAAACGGCTTGAGCCGGCGCACGCCTGTGGCTAAGGTGGCGGCTTCCGTTCGGAGGCTTTCATGTCGATCACCCGCACCCTGCTCGCCAGCTTCGCCCTGCTGCCCCTGCTCACCGCCTGCCAGGTCTACACCGGCAAACCCGAGGGCCCGCCGCCGGCCACGCGCCTGCAAGGCCAGTTGCAGGTTCAGGGCGGCCAGCTGTTCTTCACCCCCTGCCAGGAGCAGCGCCGCTTCGCCCTGGTCGACAGCGGCAACACCGGCGTCACCCGCGCAGCCGCCGAGTTGCTGGCCGACGGCCAGGCTGCGCTGTTCGCCGACCTCGCCGGCCGGCTGGGCGGCAGCCAGGGCAACGGCAGCGACGGTCGTTTCGAGGTCAGCCAGCTGTACCGCATCCAGGGCGAAGGCCATGGCTGCGACGACCTCAACTTCAAGCGCCTGACCCTGCGTGCCAGCGGCAACGAGCCGTTCTGGCAGGTGGAGGTCGGCGGCAAGGGCCTGGTGCTCAACCGCCCCGACCAGCCGCCGCTGGCCCTGCCCTACCTGGAAGAGCAGCTGCCCGAAGGCCGCCTGAATTTCAGCAGCGAGGCCAACGGCCGCCGCCTGGAGCTGTGGGTGGCGCCGCAACGTTGCGTCGACGGCATGAGCGGCGCGGTCAGCCACCTCAGCGCCGAACTGCGCCTGGACGGCCAGGTGCAGCGCGGCTGCGCCCACTTCGGCGGCGCGCGCAACTGAGCCCCGCCGCGTAGGCGCCGGCTTGTCGGCGATGTCTGGCGGCCACCCCCGCGGGCCGTCGTAGGCGACTGAAACATCACTCCCGGAAATTTTTGGTGGCCTGCCGTCCCTGGCGGCCACCCTTCGGGCCGTCGCAGGCGACGTCAAAAATCACTCCCGGTGATTTTTTGCCACAGTCCTGCGCGGCAGGCTCGCCAACTGGCTCCTAAGCTGCACAGAGCAAAGCCGGAAGGAGACCGCCATGCTACGAGTAGCCCTGAACGGATACGGGCGCATCGGCCGCGCCCTGCTGCGCGCCCTGGTGCAGCGCGATCTGCAGCAACGCATCCGCCTGATCGCGATCAACGACCTCGGCGACCACGCCACCCTCGCCCACCTGACCCGCTTCGATTCGACCTTCGGCCGCTTCCCCGGCGCGGTCGAGCTGCAGGGCGACCAGTTGCACCTGGCCGGCCAGTCGATCCACCTGCTCTGCGAGCGCGAAGCCTTCAACCTGCCGTGGAATAGCCTTGGCGTCGACCTGGTGCTGGAGTGCTCGGGCAAGTTCAAGAAACGCGCCCAGGTCGAACAGCACCTGACCGCCGGGGCCCAGCGCGTGCTGCTCTCGCACCCGCTGGAAAGCGCCGACCTGACCGTGGTCTACGGCGTCAACCATGAGCTGCTGGGCAATCAGCAGATCGTCTCCAACGCCTCCTGCACCACCAACTGCCTGGCGCCGCTGGCCAAGGTGCTGCACCAGGCCGTGGGCATCCGCCAGGGCCTGATCAACACGGTGCACGCCTACACCAACGACCAGAACCTGCTGGACAAGGCGCACAAGGACCTCTACCGCGCCCGCGCCGCGGCGCTGTCGATGATTCCCACCAGTACCGGCGCGGCCAAGACCATCGGCCTGGTGCTGCCGGAGCTGGCCGGGCGCCTGGACGGCCTGTCGGTGCGGGTGCCGACGCCCAACGTATCGCTGCTCGACCTGACCTTCACCGCCGAGCGGCCGACCAGCCGCGAGGCGATCAACGCCGCGCTGCAGGCCGGGGCGGCGGCGCTGCCGGCCGGGGTGATGGAGTGCAACGCGCTGCCGCTGGTGTCCAGCGACTTCAACGGCTACCCGCTGTCCTGCGTGGTCGACCTCAACCACACCCGGGTACAGGACGAGCTGGTCAAGGTGCTGGCCTGGTACGACAACGAATGGGCCTTCGCCAACCGCATGCTCGACGTGCTGCTGGCCTGGCCGCTGCCGCAGGCCGGCTGACGACCTGCGGGCGGCGATCCTGTACAATCGCCGGCCTTTTTCACTCTGCCGGATCGCCACCGGCCCTGCGGGATACTCGCCATGATTCGCCTGACCGAACTGAAACTGCCCCTCGACCACGCCGACGACGCCCTGCGCCCGGCCATCGTCCAGCGCCTGGGCATCGACGACGCCGAGCTGCTCGATTTCAGCGTATTCAAGCGCAGCTACGATGCGCGCAAGAAATTCGGCGAGATGCCGTTCATCTACACCCTCGATTGCGCGGTGAAGGACGAAGCCGCCCTGCTCGCCCGCCTGGCGCACGACAAGCAGGTCGGCCCGGCGCCGGATATCGCCTACAAGCCGGTCGGCCAGGCCAAGGCGCCGCTGGATGAGCGCCCCCTGGTCGTCGGTTTCGGCCCCTGCGGCATCTTCGCCGCGCTGATCCTGGCCCAGGCCGGTTTGCGCCCCATAGTGCTGGAGCGCGGCAAGGAAGTGCGCCAGCGCACCAAGGACACCTGGGGCCTGTGGCGCAAGAACCAGCTCGACCCCGAGTCCAACGTGCAGTTCGGCGAGGGCGGCGCCGGCACCTTTTCCGACGGCAAGCTGTACAGCCAGATCAAGGATCCGCACCACCACGGGCGCAAGGTGCTGCAGGAGTTCGTCAAGGCCGGCGCACCGGACGAGATTCTCTACGTCAGCAAGCCGCATATCGGCACCTTCCGCCTCACCGGCGTGGTCGCCACCATTCGCGAGGAGATCAAGGCCCTGGGCGGCGAGGTGCGCTTCCAGCAGCGCGTCAGCGACCTGCTGATGGAAGACGGCCAGCTCACCGGCGTGGTGCTGGACAGCGGCGAGCAGATCCTCAGCCGCCACGTGATCCTCGCCCTCGGCCACAGCTCGCGCGACACCTTCCGCATGCTGCATGCCCGCGGCGTGTACCTGGAGGCCAAGCCCTTCTCGGTGGGTTTCCGCATCGAGCACCCGCAGTCCTTGATCGACCGCGCGCGCCTGGGCAAGTACGCCGGCCATCCCAAGCTCGGCGCCGCCGACTACAAGCTGGTGCACCACGCCAGCAACGGCCGCTCGGTGTACAGCTTCTGCATGTGCCCGGGCGGCACCGTGGTCGCCGCCACCTCCGAACCGGAGCGGGTGGTCACCAACGGCATGAGCCAGTATTCGCGCAACGAGCGCAACGCCAACGCCGGCATAGTCGTCGGCATCACCCCCGAGCAGGACTATCCGGGCGGCCCGCTGGCCGGCGTCGAACTGCAGGAGCGCCTGGAATCCCACGCCTACGTGCTCGGCGGGCGCAACTACGAGGCGCCGGGGCAACTGGTCGGCGACTTCATCAAAGGCCAGCCGTCGACCGCCCTGGGCGAGGTCACACCCTCGTACAAGCCGGGGGTCAAGCTGGGCGACCTGGCGCCGTCGCTGCCGGACTTCGCCATCGAAGCCATCCGCGAGGCGCTGCCGGCCTTCGCCAAGCAGATCAAGGGCTTCGACCTGGCTGACGCGGTGCTCACCGGCATCGAGACGCGCACCTCCTCGCCGGTGCGCATCACCCGCGGCGACGACCTGCAGAGCCTGAATCTCAAGGGCCTGTACCCGGCCGGCGAAGGCGCGGGCTATGCCGGCGGCATTCTTTCCGCCGGGGTGGACGGCATCCGCGTGGCCGAAGCGGTGGCGCGCGATATGCTCGGGCTAAAGCCTTAACGCCTCAGGCGGCACAGAGTCGCACCGCCGGCGATGGCCGCGAGGTGACTGCGCACTTCGGCCTTCGGGCAAATGGTTCCAGGCATTGGGCCCGTGCGCGAGGCGCGGGCCGCTCGGCTATGGATCCCGCTCAACTACTGTTCCCAGGGCCGCCCGCGGGTCTGCTCGCTGAGCGGTAGCTTCTGCTGCAGCGCCGCCTTGGCCAGCATATGGGCGCTGACCGGGGCGGTGATGAAGAGGAACAGGGTGATCAGCAGTTCGTGCAGGCTGAGGCCGTTGCCGCGGCTGCCGAAGTAGATCAGCGAGGCGATGACCATGCCGCCGACGCCCAGGGTGGTGGCCTTGGTCGGCCCGTGCAGGCGCATGAAGAAATCCGGCAGGCGGTACAGGCCGATGGCGCCGACCAGGGCGAACAGGCTGCCGAGCAGCAGGAACAGGGCGACCAGGCCTTCGATCAGGGTGTCCATGCAGCAGTCTCCATAGCAGGTCGTTATTCGATGATATCGCCGCGCAGCAGGTACTTGGCCACTGCCACGGTGCCGATAAAGCCCATCACCGCGATCAGCAGCGCCGCCTCGAAGTAGAGGTCGGAGCCGAGCCAGATGCCGAACAGCACGATCAGGGCGATGGCGTTGATGTACAGGGTGTCCAGGGCGAGGATGCGGTCCGGCATGTCCGGCCCCTTGATCAGGCGCGCCAGGGTCAGCACCAGGGCCAGGCCCATGATGGTCAGGCAGATCGGGATCACGTAGGCGAGCATGCGAACACCTCCAGCAGCGGCGCTTCGTAACGGGTCTGGATGCTGCGCACCAGCTCTTGTTCGTCGTCGACATCGAGGCTGTGCACCAGCAGCATGCGCTTGTCGTCGCTGAGGTCGGCCGACACCGTGCCGGGGGTCAGCGAGACGATGCTGGCGAGCATGGTCAGCGCCAGCTCGTCGCTCAGCTGCAGCGGCACCTCGACGAAGGCCGGACGCAGGCGGCTGATCGGGCCGAGGATCAGCTTGGCCACCTGCAGGTTGGCGATAACTATGTCGAGCAGCACACGCAGCAGGAACAGGCTCAGCTTGAGCGGCTTGCGCACCCGCGGCGGGTTGATCCAGAACACCTGGGTGACCAGCGGGATCAGCCAGCCGAGGAAGGCGCCGAGCAGCCAGTGGCCGAGGCCGAAATCGTTGACAAGCAGCAACCAGACGAACAGCAGGCACAGGCTCAGCAGGGGGTGGGGCAACCAGCGGCGCGCCTTCATGACGCACCTCCGCTCTGCAGGATCATGCGGTAGCTCTCCAGGTCGTGCAGTTGCGCCACGGTGGCGGCGAGGTACGTCAGCACCGGCTGCGCCAGCGCCACCAGCAGCGGCCCGGTCAGCAGCAGGCCGGTGGCGGCCAGCAGACGGCCCTTGTCCAGTTCGGCACTGTCCAGCTGGCTCAGGCCCACACGCCAGAACAGCGTGCTGCCGGCGCGGCTGAGGCTGACCAGGGTGACCAGGCCGCCGATCAGCACCAGCGGCCAGAGGAACAGCCCCTGCCAGCCGGGGCCGACCGCCTGCAGCAGCAGCAGCTTGCCGAGGAAGCCGGACAGCGGCGGCAGACCGGCCACGGCGATGGCGCCGACGAAGAACAGCGCGCCGAGCAGGTGCGGGTTCTGCAGTGCCGCGCCCTGCACCAGCTGTCCGCCCTTGACGCCGCGCTGGCGGGCGATCAGGTCGGCGATCAAAAACAGCGCGCCGGCCATCCAGGTGCTGTGGATCAGGTAGAACAGCGCCGCCTGCAGCGCCTCCGCGGTGCCCAGGGCGATGCCGGCCAGCAGGGTGCCCACCGACACCACCACCAGGTAGGCCAGCAGGCCCTGCAGGCTGGTGGCGGCGAAGGCGCCGATCACCCCCAGGCCCAGGGTCAGCAGGGCCAGCGGCCACAGCCACTGCAGCGCCATGTCGGCCAGTTCGCCGGCGTTGTCCCCGAAGATCAGGGTGTACACCCGCAGGATCGAATACAGGCCGACCTTGGTCATGATCGCGAACAGCGCCGCCACCGGCGCCGTGGCCGCGGCGTAGGCCTTCGGCAGCCAGAAATACAGCGGCAGGAAGGCCGCCTTGAGGCCGAACACCACCAGCAGCAGCATGCCGGCGGCGCCGATCAGCGCCGCCTGGTCGTGGTCGGCCGCCGCCACCCGCTCGGCCATGTCGACCATGTTGAGGGTGCCGGTGATGCCGTAGAGCACGCCGACGGCGATCAGGAAGAAGGCCGAGCCGACCAGGTTGAGCACCACGTAGTGCAGGCCGGCGCGTACCCGATCCTTGCCGCCGCCGTGCAGCAGCAGCGAGTAGGAGGCGATCAGCAGGATCTCGAAGAACACGAACAGGTTGAACAGGTCGCCGGTGAGGAAGGCGCCGTTGATGCCCAGCAGCTGGAACTGGAACAGCGCGTGGAAGTTGCGCCCGCGCTCGTCGTCGCCGCGCATGGCGTAGAGCACGGCGAACAGCGCCAGCACCGCGGTGACCAGCAGCATCAGCGCGCTGAGGCGGTCGAGCACGAGGATGATGCCGAACGGCGGCTGCCAGTTGCCCAGGGCGTAGAACTGGATGGCGCCCTGGTCGGCCTGCAGCAGCAGGTACAGGCTGACCGGCACCAGCAAGGCGGTGGCGCTCACCGAGGCCAGGCGCTTGAGCGGCATGCTCAGGCGCGCGGCGAACAGCAGCAGGCTGCCGACGAACAGCGGCAGCAGAACGGGCAGGATCAACGCATGGTTCATCGATGAGGCTCCCGGCCATCGACATGGTCGGTGCTCAGCTCGCCGACGCTACGCAGCGCCAGGACCACGACGAAGGCGGTCATGGCGAAGCCGATGACGATGGCGGTGAGCACCAGCGCCTGCGGCAGCGGGTCGGCGTAGTGGCTGCCCTGGCCGATCACCGTGGAGGCGCCGCCCTGCAGGCGGCCCATGGCGAAGAGGAACAGGTTGACCGCGTAGGAAATCAGGGTCAGGCCCATCACCACCGGAAAGGTGCGGGCGCGCAGCAGCAGGTAGACGCCGCTGGCGGTGAGGATGCCGAGCGCTACGGCAAACAGTGCTTCCATCTCAGAGTACCTCCTGTCCGGGCTTTTCCTGGGTCAACTTGCCCAGGTTGGCGAGGATGAGCAGGGTCGCCCCGACCACGGTCAGGTACACGCCCAGGTCGAACAGCATGGCGGTGGCCAGTTCGATCTCCCCCACCAAGGGAATGTGGAAATGGCCGAAGGCCGAGGTCAGGAACGGCCGGCCGAACAGCCAGCTGCCAAGGCCGGTGGCGGCGGCGATCAGCACCCCGGCGCCGGCCATGCGGTGGTAGTTCAGCGGCAGGCGCGACTGGGTCCACTGCACGCCGCTGGCGACGTACTGCAGGATCAGCGCCACGGCGGTGACCAGACCGGCGATGAAGCCGCCGCCGGGCAGGTTGTGGCCGCGCAGGAAGATGAACACCGAAATCAGCAGCGCCATCGGCAGCAGCACCCGCGACAGGGTGGCGAGGATCAGCGGGTGGCGGTCGCGCGCCCAGCTGCGCCCCTGGGCGTCGGCATTGGGCTGGAACAGGCGCAGGCCGTCGAGCATGGCGTAGATGCCGACGCCGGCGATGGCCAGCACGCTGATCTCGCCGAGGGTGTCGAAGCCGCGGAAGTCCACCAGGATGACGTTGACCACATTGGTACCGCCGCCGCCGGGCACGCTGTTCGCCAGGAAGTAGCTGGCGATGCTGTCGTAGGGACGAGTGAGCACGGCGAAGGCGAGCATGGCGATCATCACCCCGCTGCCGATGGCCAGGCTGAAGTCGCGCAACGCGCGCAGGCTGCTGGACTCGACGCGGGTCTGCGCCGGCAGGAAGAACAGCGCCAGCATCAGCAGGATGATGGTCACCACCTCCACCGACAGCTGGGTCAGCGCCAGGTCCGGCGCCGAGTAGCGGGCGAAGGCCAGCGCCACCATCAGGCCGACCACGCTGAGCATCAGCAGCGAGACCAGGCGCTGGCGGTGGAAGATCACCGTGACCAGCGCGGCCAGGGAGAGGATACCCAGGCCGAGCGCGGTGATGCCGTCCACCGGGCTCAGCGCCACCGAACCGTTCAGCTGCGGCAGCGGGCCGAGGCCGAGCACCACCACCAGCACGCCGGCGCCGAGCAGGCAGGCCAGGTAGCGCTGCAGCGAACCGTTCTCCAGCCACTGGGTCAGCGCCGTGGCGGCGCCGAACAGGCTGACCACCACGCGCTCGAACATCAGCTTGGCGTCGACGCTGGGCATCCCGGCGTACCAGCGGAACAACGGCTGACGCAGGGTGTAGATGAGGATGCCGCCGACCGTGGCGATCAGGCTCATGATCAACGGCAGGTTGACCCCGTGCCAGATCGCCAGGCTGTACTCCGGCAGCGTGCCGCCGAGGGTGGCCGAGGCCGCCGTGGCCAGCAGCGGCGCCACGGTGTAGGCCGGCAGCATGCCCACCAGCAGGCAGAGGAACACCAGGATCTCCACCGGCACCTTCATGTAGCGCGGCGGTTCGTGCGGCGGGTACTTGGGCAGGTTGATCGGCTCGCCGTTGAAGAACACGTCGTGGATGAAGCGCAGCGAATAGGCCACCGAGAACACCCCGGCGAGGGTCGCCGCCGCCGGGATCACCCAGCTGAAGCTGCCCAGCAGGTGCTGGTGGAGGGTCTCGGTGAAGAACATCTCCTTGCTCAGGAAGCCGTTGAGCAAGGGCACCCCGGCCATCGCCGAGGCCGCCACCATGGCCAGCACCGCGGTATGCGGCATGTACTTCCACAGGCCGTTGATGCGCCGCATGTCGCGGCTGCCGGTCTCGTGGTCGATGATCCCCGCGGCCATGAACAGCGAGGCCTTGAAGGTGGCGTGGTTGATGATGTGGAACACCGCCGCGACCGCCGCCAGGTGCGAGTCGAGGCCGAACAGCAGGGTGATCAGGCCCAGGTGGCTGATGGTCGAGTAGGCCAGCAGGCCCTTGAGGTCGTGCTGGAACAGCGCCATGCCGGCACCCACCAGCAGGGTCGCCAGGCCGGTCAGGCTGACCAGGTAGAACCACCACTCGGAGCCGGCCAGCGCCGGATACAGGCGCGCCAGGAGGAACACCCCGGCCTTGACCATGGTCGCCGAGTGCAGGTAGGCCGACACCGGGGTCGGCGCCGCCATCGCATGCGGCAGCCAGAAATGGAAGGGGAACTGCGCCGACTTGGTGAACACGCCGAGCAGCACCAGCACCAGCGCCAGCGGGTACAGCTCGTGGGCGCGGATCGCATAGCCGGCGGCGAGCACCTGCGACAGCTCGAAACTGCCGACGATATGGCCGATCAGCAGGATGCCGGCGAGCAGCGCCAGACCGCCGCCGCCGGTGATCGCCAGGGCCATGCGTGCGCCCTTGCGCGCCTCCGAGCGCGAACCCCAGAAACCGATGAGGAGGAACGACGACAGGCTGGTCAGCTCCCAGAACACCAGCATCAGCAGCAGGTTTTCCGACAGCACCACGCCGAGCATGGCGCCCATGAACAGCAGCAGGAAGGCGAAGAAGCGCCCCATCGGCTCGCTCTTGGCCAGGTAATAGCGGGCGTAGAGGATCACCAGCAGGCCGATGCCAAGGATCAGCAGGGCGAACAGAAAGCCCAGGCCATCCAGGCGCAGGCTGAGGTTCAGCCCCAGTTGCGGCAGCCACTCCAGCTTGACCCGCAGCACCTCGCCGGCGAACACCGCCGGCTGCTGACTGAACAGCAGCACCAGGGCGAGCAGCGGCGCCAGGGCGGCGGCCACGGCACAGGCGGAACGCCCCAGGCGGTCAGCCAGCACCGGCAGAAACAGTCCCAGAAATGGCAAGGCGACAATCAGCGCAAGCGCCATCGGCAAAAACCCCTTATGCAAGCCCGCCGGGCTTGCAGAACCCGGCGGCGTGAATTGGAGTCGCAACTCCCCTGACGGTATTCGATTCCTGACCGAGCGGTCGAGCTAAGTCATTGTCGTGACACGAATAAGCGCCGATTATCCATACCTATCGACACATCGTCATGCATTGAATTATTACTAAACACACGCGCGGCGCGCCAATCGCCCAGCCTCGTGGCAGCGGCCTGTACGGGCCACAAAAAAGCCGGAGCAACCTGGGGCTGCTCCGGCTCGTACACTGCACCTCAGTGAGTGACGCGGCTGGTGCCGTTGACGGTCATGATGCGCACGCGCTCGCCGACGCGGAAGATCTGGTTCGGCTCGACCTCCTGCACATAGGCGCGCAGGGTGCCGTCGTCTTCGCGCACGGTGATCTCCACCCCCTGAGTGCGGGTGATGCCCTCCTCGGCCGCGGCGCCGAGCAGGCCGCCGGCCACCGCCCCGATCACCGCCGCCACCGCACTGCCGCGGCCGCCGCCGACCGTGCTGCCGCCGATACCGCCGATCACCGCACCGGCGCCGGCGCCGATCGGCGTCTTGGTGCCTTCGATCTTCACCGGACGCAGCGACTCGATGGTGCCCATGCGCACCGTCTGCACGGTCCGGGCCTCGTCGCGGCTGTAGGTGTCGCCGGTCAGGCTGGACGCACACCCGCCGAGGGCCAGCAACGCGGCCAGCGAGGTAATGAGCAGAGTGGGTTTACGCATAGCAGTTCCTCCAGAAGTTTCTCAATCCATTAGACGCCGCGTCCACGCGGCTGTCACGGCCGTGACTCAACAATAGCCGATTCGGACAGACGCAGTTCAGCTAAGACGCCACAGCCTGGCGATGTCCACCGCCCGCGCCTCGAGTTCCACGGCGGCGCCATGCATGGCCTGCTCCAGCGAGATCGGCCCCGGGGCGAGGCTGAAGGCCGCCTCGATACCGGCCTGGTACAGCGCCTGGTAGCCCTCGCCGAGGCTACCGGCCAGGGCGATCACCGGTACCCCGGCGGCGCGTGCCACCCGCGCCACGCCCACCGGCGTCTTGCCGTGCAGGGTTTGCGCGTCCATCCGCCCTTCACCGGTGATCACCAGGTCGGCGCCGAGCACCGCGTCGGCCAGCCCGGACAGCTCGGCGACCAGTTCGATGCCGGGGCGGAAGCTGGCCTTGAGCAAGGCGCGGGCGGCGAAGCCGAGGCCGCCGGCCGCGCCGACGCCGGGGAACTGCGCATGATCCTCGCCCAGGGTGGCGGCGACGATGCGCGCGTAACGCCCCAGCGCGGCATCCAACTCGGCGACCTGCGCCGGCGTCGCACCCTTCTGCGGGCCGAACACCGCCGAGGCGCCGCGCGGTCCGCACAGTGGGTTGTCGACGTCGGCAGCGACCTCGACCTGCGCCTTCAGCAGGCGCGCGTCCAGGCCGCTCAGGTCGAGCTGATCGAGCGCCGCCAGGGCCGCGCCGCCGGGCGCCAGCTCGCGTCCAGTGGCGTCGAGAAAGCGTACGCCGAGGGCCTGCAGCAGGCCGGCGCCGCCGTCGTTGGTGGCGCTGCCGCCGAGGCCGAGGATGATCCGCGTGGCGCCGGCGTCCAGCGCCTGCAGAATCAGCTCGCCGGTGCCGAAGCTGCTGGCCAGGCGCGCATCGCGCTGCTCGCGCGGCACCCAGTGCAGACCGCTGGCGGCGGCCATTTCGATCACCGCGGTGCCCTGCCCGAGCCAGCCCCAGTGCGCCGCCACCGGCGCGCCCATAGGTCCGCGTACCCGGCACTCGCGGCGCTCGCCGCCGACCGCGGCGAGCAGCGCGTCCACCGTGCCCTCGCCGCCGTCGGCCATCGGCCGCAACAGGCATTCCGCGTCGGGGAACACCTGCTGCCAGCCGCGGGCGATGGCGACGGCCACTTCGGGTGCGCTGAGGCTCTCCTTGAAGGAGTCCGGGGCGATGACGATTTTCATGATGGCTAACCTCGACGGAGGCGGACGGCCGCCGGCCGTCCGCCGATAGAGCGGATTACAGCAGAACCAGGCTCAGCAGCCAGACGGTGAGCATGCCGGCCAGCCCCTGGATCAGGGTGGCCAGGGTCTGCGCACGGTAGGCGGTGGCCACCTTCATGCGGCTGAACTGGGTCACCACCCAGAAGAAGCTGTCGTTGGCGTGGGACACGGTCATGGCGCCAGCGCCGATGGCCATCACGGTCAGCACCCGGCCCATCTCGCTGTCCAGGCCGAGGTTGGCCAGCAGCGGCGCGACCATCGCCGAGGTGGTGACCAGCGCCACGGTGGACGAGCCCTGCGCGGTCTTCAGCGCCGCCGCCACCAGGAACGGCATGAACAGGCCGATGCCCAGGGCCGACAGGCTGTCGCCCAGGTAGCCGGTCAGCGCGGTGGCCTTGAGCATGGCGCCGAAGGCACCGCCGGCACCGGTGATCAGCAGGATCGGCGCGGCGGCCTTGAGGCCGTCGGCCACCTGGTCGTGGAACTGCTGACGCTTGTCCTCGCCCTTGAGCAGGGTGCAGGCCAGCGCCAGGCCCACCAGCAACGCCGCCACCGGCTGGCCGAGGAAGCTCAGCAGGTCGAACAGCACACCCTCGCCGAGCGGCTTGCTGGGGAAGGCGGCGAGCGAGCCGAGGCAGATCAGCGCGATCGGCACGAAGATCGGAGAGAACGCCTGCCAGGCGCTGGGCAGCTTGCCGTAGCGGGCCTTGAGCGCCTCGAAGTCGACGTCGTCGGCGAGCAGCTCGCTGGGCGCTTCCTCCAACAGCTGATGGTCGTCCTGCTTGAGGTAGCGGTTGGCCCAGAGCATGCCGGCGCAGGCGGTGACCGCGGCGACCAGCAGGCCGACCAGGATCACCAGGCCGAGCGAGGCCTCCAGGCCCAGGTTGCCGGCCGCAGCGATCGGCCCCGGGGTCGGCGGGACGAAGGTGTGGGTGGCGTACAGACCGGTGGCCAGGGCCACGCTCATGGCCACCACGGAGACCTTCATGCGCGCCGCCAGGGCGTTCTTCAGCGAGTTGAGGATGACGTAGCCGGAGTCGCAGAACACCGGGATCGACACCAGGTAGCCGATGATCGACAGGGTCAGGGTGGGAAAGCGCTGACCGAGCAGGCGGATCACCGTCTCGGCCATGGTGATGGCCGCGCCGCTGCGCTCGAGGATCACCCCGATGACGGTGCCGAGCACGATGACGATGCCGATATAGCCGAGAATGCCGCCGAAGCCGGCGGCAATGGTCTTGAGAATTTCGCCGGCGGGCACCTGATAGGCGAAACCGGCGATCAGCGCGGCGGCCAGCAGGGCGAGAAAGGGATGCAGTTTCAAACGGGTGGTGGACAGCACGATGAACGCGATCAGTGCCACCAGGATCAGGACCAGGCCCATGACCAGTCTCCTCATTGTTGTTATGGCGGGCGCGAGGCCCGGACGGGAATGCCGACAGGCTCGCCATTGTGGCTCAGCCCGCCCCGCCCAGACCCTGTGCGCAAGCACCAAAAGCCCGACCAGCAAACACCCAGACCTGTGCAGGCGCACAAGAGCGGTTCCCTGACTACCTCGCCCAGCAGCCTAGCAGCGGCGCCGGCACGGCGCTGTCAGCCCTCGTCCGGCTCCAGCAGCCCGAGGCCGAGCGACAGTTGCAGGCGCTGGTCGAAGCGGTTGAGGTCCAGGCCGCTGAGCTCGCCGATGCGCTCCAGGCGATAGCGCAGGGTGTTGCGGTGAATGCCCAGGGCCTGGGCGCAGGTCTGCACCTGGCCGTCGTGGGCGCACCAGGCCTCCAGGGTGGCGCGCAGCGTGCCCTGGGCGTCCTGCGCCAGCACCCGGCGCAGCGGCGCCAGCCAGCCCTGCAGCAGCCAGCTGTGGCGCTGGGCGTAGAGCAGGGTCGGCAGGCGCAGTTCGTCCAGGCGCAGCAGGCGCCTCTCGGGAAAGCGCGCCTGACCGTAGGCCTGCAGGTCGCGCAGCGCCAGGCTGGCCTGACGCAGGGCCGCCAGGTCCTGCAGCGGATCGCTGAGCGCCAGCGATTGCACGCCCCACTCGCGCTCGTCGGCCTGGACCAGCCAGGCGCGGTCGTCGCGGCTGGCGCTATGGGGCCGGCACCAGAGCAGTTCGCGCCGCCCCAGCGGCGCAACCAGGTGCTCGCCCTTGCCACCTAGGGCGGCGAGCAGACGCGCCTGGCGCGGCAGCGGGTCGCCCTCCTCGCTCAACCGCAGCAGGCACATCTGCCGCGGCCAGGCGAGCTGCAGCGCCAGGCGCTCGGCCTCGACCTCAAGGCTGGCCAGGCTCTGCTGCGGATCGAGCAACTGGCGCAGCCAGGCCTCCTGCTGGTGGCGCTGCCAGTGGCGCTCGGCCTGCAGCACACGGTGCTCGACCAGCATCTCGGCGGCCATGCGCACCAGCTCGGCGTAGGGCCGCACGAGCTCAGGGTCGCCGGTGATGCCGAGCACGCCAATCAGCCGTTCGCCATGCAGCAGCGGCAGATTGACCCCGGGTTTGACGCCACGCAGGCAGGCGGCGGCCTGGGCGTCGATCTCCACCACGCGGCGGTTGGCCAGCACCAGCTGCGCGCCTTCGTGACGGGTGTGCAGGCGACTGGGATCGCCGCTGCCGATGATCATGCCCTGGGCATCCATCACGTTGATGTTGTGCGGCAGAATCGCCATGGCGCGGCCGACTATGTGCTGCGCCAGGGTGGAGTCGAGTTCGAGCATGCGGGCGGCCTCGCGGTGAAGGCCGCCATTGTAGGCCGATCAGCGGCCCTCACGATGCGGCCATCGAGACGCAAGTGAGTCGAAACGCCATCAGGCTGCCAGAGGGCTTACTCCGCGCTTAGCTGCGCAACGCTCTCGACGGCCTTGTCGTCCGCTGGCGCTTTCGCCTTGGCCTGATTGCGCCGTGCTTCGGCACGTTGCCGCCTGGCCTGCTGCCTGGCATGCAGCGCCTGCGCCGCCGTCACCACGCCAGCAGGCTGACCTTGCAGATCCAGACGCGGCGCATTTTCCGTCATGGCAGCCCAGTAGCGACCGCCCCGGCACCAGGCGGCAATGCCCAGCTTGAGCTGCTCACCGGTGATGCCGAGCAACTGCAGATGCTGCTCGGCATCCTTGAGAATGCCCTCTTTCAGCGGCACCTTGGGTGCCGGATTGACCGGGAAAGCCAAGGGGAAGTGCTTCTGCAACCTCCAGATCGCCTCGACGGTAGGATCCTGCTCGCGTGGCTTGGCTTTCTGCGGCGCCTTGCGCTTTTGCGGCTTCGCGCTTGCGGTCTTTATCTGCTCTTTTTCAGCCCGCAGGCGGTCACGTAGCTCAGCTAATTGTTCAAAACCCATCGTTCGGTTCGCATTGTCCTGGTTGATTCGTGGCGCAAAGGTATCTTATGTGCTCGTTTCTTACAGCCTTATTGGCGGCTGGCGTGCCCGGCGGTAGGTGATGGACAGGCCGCAGAGACTTATGGAGGGCGGTTTTCGGCCAAAAGCGGTCAGTGAGCATCTACGAAATCGGGACGATTCAGTTTTCAACTGACCAGGTCTCGGCAAGCCACGCCCTTTATGCCTCGCTCGCGGTCTTCTCTGAATCGCTGGTTTTGAACAAGGACGCGAACCACTTCTTGGATGCAAACTTCTTGTACAACCGAGGGGCCGGAGTTTTCAACTTGGCTACTACCGACACCATGGCTTCGCGAAGATCCTTGGAGTATCGATACGCTCCTATTTGATCGGCCTTGCTGTCCAGGAACAGGGCAACTTTATCCGCTGAAACCGAACTCCTACCCACTGCGTCCAATAGCCTGATCAATCGTGATGCTTCGTCAGCATTGGTAGGTTGAATGTCCTGAATAAGAGAAGCAAAGCTTTGAAGCACAGTAATTAGTCGATCGATTTTCTGTGGGTCGGAGTAGAACAGCGAACGTAGACGTGCGCCGACGACGTGTTTCAACGGCGGATCCAAAACCTCGATCATCGCTTGGATAATGGCAATCGTGGCGCTGTCCAGCTCAAACTCAGCTTCACCACCTACATAGTGATTTAGCGAAGCTACAACGCCGTCGGCAATAGTGGTCGCTCCAGATAGATTAATGTCTCGGCATGGCGTCGCCTGAAGGATCTTGGTCATTTGAGGCAGGGCCTGCCCGATCACTGCAGACCACTGCTCCTCGGTTCGACTCGGAGCATCAACCAGCTTGAACGCGAACGTTTTGAAATTCTTAAAGCGTTCGCCATCGGTCGCTAAAGCCAAATCCAGGAAGTTCGTATCTACCTCGTGGAGTTGCTTCAGCCCCTGTTCCGTATACGGATCCCAGCTTTCGAACCACGACAAAACCTCGGCCGCACTTACTCCCACCGGTTCGACCACGTCAGTCAATGCGGTGAAATTTTTCATCATCCACGGCACTGATAGCCGCGAAAGGCCTTTCTCCTTGATGAGTTTGGCAATGTACGGCGCAATGGTCTCAGCCACCTCGCTTGTTACAAGCGGCAAGATATCTGTGCTTTTCAACGTCGCATTACCGAGCGCCCAGAACAGCTCAGATACAAAGACTTCACTCAGTTCTGGAATCGTTGCGAGTTTTGCAGTATCCGACTCTCGCATGTACACGATTGCCGCGACTGCGCGGACAGAGTCGGTAGGCGTGCTAGACAGCAGCGATGTTAATGTCGACAGCACGGTTGAATCGATTGTTTCTGCAAGCGCCAAGCAAATCACCGCTGCCTCTTCCGATCCTCCGTTACACAGCGTGGCTATTACTGCTACATCTGCCGCGCTGATCCCGCCGACGACCCCTTCGGTCACCCTGCGATGCCTATAGGCCCATACGAGTGCCGGGACTACCTGATCACTGTCTAACGGCGCGGCAGTGAGCGGGTGACCACTTGTACTCACTAATTGTTGATTGGCATTCGGATAGGCTTTTTCGCTCGGTTCGAAGTCGATGGCCCGAATGACCTTCATCTCGTTGATGACTGGCAGCAGGTGCATGACGTATTCGACTCGATCCAAGACCACACCGTCGAAAGTCTCACCTACCCCATTCAGGTAAGCATCGTATTCGATAAGGTCTGCCTTAAGCGCAGCCAAATCCGCCTCTTCATAAGGCTCAACTATTCGCACATCAATCGAGTCCGCAAGATTCTTTCCATGCCCGGCGATCAAGTCACGATCTAGACCCAACTCGATACACTTCTCTACCGATTGATAGAAGGCTGCATTGCCCCTGCTGTTTTTGGGAAGCACCTGTAAACGTTCGGTGTTGAGCTGCTTCACAAGATCTGTCGCCCATTCTCCGCCATGCTTGGCATACGCCGCAGTGATAACAGGGAGCAGAACCGACAATGTCGGGGAGGTAGCCAAATACCGCTTGAAAGCGTCGGCAAAACCAAAGAGCGAGGTCAAAGAGAACAGTTTGTCTTCGTCGCCCGAGTCAATTGCATTCCGCAGGGGCTCATCAATCAGTTCGGCAATCGCAATTTTGCTGGTTGTCAGGAAGTGGATCTGAAGCAGCTGTATCTGCCAGCCATTTTCCATCCCTTCACCACACAAAACTCCTAACAATGCCTGTGTCTGAGCATACTTTGCTACCGTTGCATCATCGATATTATTTGCAGCTTTAAATTCCTGAGAAACACCGTCTCGCCTAAGAATTTCCTCCATTGGCACTTCGTTGTACCTGCAGAGCAGAATATGCCCAGCAATACATACTAGGTTTATCTGCTCGCCTACCACCAAAGCGGTGGTGGCAATATCGTTTATGTACTTCTTTTGCAGTCTGGGAGTGACCAGCCCATTCGCCATTGGAGTGTGTCGATGGAGTAACTGTGCACACTGCTCTGCTAGCTGATTTTCGGCAGCCGGGAAAGTGTGAGCCCACAGCTTCTTGAAACCGTCCTTCCATCCGGATGTGATGACTGGCGGAGCTCGGAAAACAACTGGGAACTTCTTGGCAATGAAGTCTCGCGAATCATACTTGCGATCCGCGTCAGCACTGAGATAAATCGCAACTTTATTCGAGCAAAATGGCACAACCACAGTCAGGTTTTCTGCCGACGCTACTGAGGTAAAAATTTCCAAGTCACTCCAAACACTACGAAGGCTATCTTTTGGCAGTCTATCTAGATTATCCAAGATAACAACATAGTGCTGAGTAGTTACTAGCGCGAGCTGGTCAGTCAAGGTTCGCTTCAAATCAAGCGGAGTAACTTCTTTGGCAGTTTCGATCTTCTCATTGATAGTGTCCTCACTCGAGCCCTTGAAAAGGCTGAGCAGGCTCCATTTCCTATTGGATTTACCAAACCTCTTTTTGCGATTGAATAGCCACGCAAATAACAGAACTAAAGCAGGAGATAATAAGGCAACCCAGTTCACCAGTAGCAACGCACTTGAAGTCTCAACCACGGGTTTCGCGAGGCTCTCGACAGCAGGCTTTGTAAGCTTGAATATTTCCTTAAATGCGCTGGTGGAAAAGAACAAGCTTGCTAGTAGTGCCAGCGCCCAAGCACTCGCATGGCTAGTGGTTATCTTGGTGTATTCGAATTCACGACCGAGAGCGACATTCCTGCTTTTAGCCAGAGACTCGGCCTCAGTGCTACCGGCTTCTACATCTTTCAGCAACTGCTCGGTAAATAGCTCGATGAAATTACTTTTGATGGAACCTTGGTAGTTTTGCTCGCAGTCAAACAACCAAACACGGTAGCTATTGTCGGACGCTTTCAGCTTCGATCCAAGCATCGTCAATATCGAGCTTTTGCCCGAACCAAACTCGCCGTCCAGGCCGATGACCTGAGAGGAATTAGGCGCCATGATGTAGCTGTGCATCGCGGTCGCCACCTTGTCGTGGCTACCGCCGGGAAATAGATCCTCGTCAGCGGGGAGTTCGCTATGAAAATTGATCATTTCCGAATAGTCCTTGTAATACGTGGAGCGCCGGAGGAAAGGTGATGCCCACTAGTGGGGCCTGCAGATTCGTCGCTCAAATCCCTTCTGGTGCAGATAATCCTAGCGGAGCTGACAGCTTTATGGATAGCGCCGTGAGAGCATGACTCACCCGTACTTTTGTAGACACGTTGGATTCGCGGGGCGGGAAATGTCTACCGGAGCGGGGATAGTTCATTTTTAGTTAACTGCAGTTACTGAGCTCACTGACTGCTTTTGGCCGAAAGCAGCCATCCTCAAAACAACCTCAAAGCATCCCGCCCCAAGGCGAGCGGGTTGCTGTTCAGAAGGCGCTTTAGAAACCAGCAAGCCATTGCCCGGCGCGCTCGCCATACCGGCCTGCCTATCAGGGCGCCAGGCGCTCGCGCAGCCAACCCTCGCCCTGCAGGCGGTAGTTGAGGCGGTCGTGCAGGCGGCTCGGGCGGCCCTGCCAGAATTCGATGCGCTCGGGCAGCAGGCGGTAGCCGCCCCAGTACGGCGGGCAGTGCGGCGCCTGGTCATGAAAGCGCCGCTCGGTCTCGGCCAGCAGCCCTTCGAGCTCGTCGCGCCCGGCGATCACCCGGCTCTGCGGCGAGGCCCAGGCGCCAATGCGGCTGCCCAGCGGACGGACCTGGTAGTAGGCGTCGGACTCGCCGGGGGTGACCCGTTCCACCCGCCCTTCAATGCGCACCTGGCGCTCCAGGCTGGGCCAGAAGAAGGTCATCGCGGCGAACGGACGCGCCGCCAGCTGGCGCCCCTTGGCGCTGTCGTAGTTGCTGAAGAAGGTGAAGCCGCGCTCGTCGAGGCCCTTGAGCAGCAGCACCCGGCAGTGCGGGCGGCCCTCCTCGTCCACCGTGGCCAGAGTCATGGCATTGGGTTCGACCGGCAGTTGCTCGGTCTTCACCGCCTCGGCGAACCATTGGTGGAACAGGGCGAAGGGTTCCAGCGGGGCCTGGGCTTCGCTCAGGCCGTCGCGGGTGTAGTCGCGGCGCATATCGGCCAGCGTCTGGGTCATGGCAGTTCCTCACGATGGGGAAATGCCGCCAAGCTTACTCCGACTTGCTGCTTTTTCCTTGATCTACGGCAGCCACCTTGGGTCCGGCGGCGGGGTCGGCCTTGGCCGGCCGGCTGTACTTGGCGATCAGCCCATGCATGGTGTCGCGCGAGGTCAAGAGGATTTCCACGCGGCGGTTGAGGGCACGGCCGGCGGCGCTGTCGTTGGCCGCACGCGGCGCATCGGAACCGAGGCCCAGCACCTGCAGGCGGTTCTGCTTGAGGCCGCTCAGGCGGAAGATCGAGGTCACGGCGCGCGCACGCTGGTCGCTCAGCTCGCGGTTGCGGCTGGCATCGCCGCTGCTGTCGGCATGCCCGAGCACCACCACCGCGACGTCTTCGTCGGCTTCCAGCAGCTTGGCCACGCGGGTGATCGGGCCGAGGCTGACCGGCAGCAGCATGTGCGGGCGGTCCGGGTTGAACGAGCCCTGCACCGGGGCGGTGACCACCAGCAGGTTCTCGCGCCGTTCGAACTCGAAGTGGCTGCCCTTGACCGCCTCGCGCAGGCGCGGTTCGTACTCGTCGAGCCAGGCGCGGGTCACCTGCGGCGGCGGCATGACCGCCGCTTTGGCGACTTCCTTCTTTTCCGAGCCGGCGCAACCGGCGATCAGCAGGCAGCAGGTGAAAGCGAAGATCTTATTGGCGCGCATGAAGCCCCCAGGTTCTAACAGTCAAAGCGGATTTATTCACAACTTATGTTGCCGGGCAGTGTAGACCGGCCGTTACAGGCATTGCGCCAACTCGCGCGCAAGTTTCTGCGCACGTGGGTCCATCAAGACGAACGGTCCCAGATTGTTGGTGACGAAGCCGAATGCCACGTCGCGCTCCGGGTCGGCGAAACCGCTGGAGCCGCCCGCGCCGGGATGGCCGAAGGCGTAGGGCCCCATGCCGTAGGTGGCGTTGGCCAGTTGGGCCTGGTCGAGCATGCAGCCGAGGCCGAAGCGGGTACTGGTGAGCAGCGTGCGGTCCTCGCCGACACAGTGCTCACGGGTCATTTCTCCGAGCAGCTCGCCATCGAGCAGGCTGCCGTCGAGCAAGCCGGCGTAGAAGCCGGCCAGGCTGCGCGCGTTGCCGTGGCCATTGGCCGCCGGCTGCTGCATGCGCCGCCACTCGGGCTTGTTGGTGCTGGTCATGATCGACGGCGGGTTGGTGAAGGCGCGCGTGCTCAGCGCCGTCGGCTCGCTCATCATCACCTTGAGCAGGCGCTGCGCCGCGGCATCGCCGAGGTTGCCCTTGCCGCGGGCGATATGGGCGACGCGATCGAATTCGCTGTCAGCCAGGCCGACATGAAAATCCAGCCCCATCGGGCGGGCGATGCGCGCGGCGATGCTGTCGCCGGGCCCGCGCCCTTCGACGCGGCGGATCAGCTCGCCGATCAGCCAGCCATAGGTAATGGGTGCGTAGCCATGGCCCTCGCCCAGCGGCCACCAGGGTTCTTCGGCGGCCAACGCGGCGGTCATGGTCGGCCAGTCGTACAGCGCTTCGGCCGGCAGCATCTGATGCAGCGCCGGCAGGCCGGCCTGATGGCAGAGCAGGTGGCGCAGGGTGATGCGCTGTTTGCCGGCGGCGGCGAACTCGGGCCAGTAACGCGCCACCGGCGCGTCCAGCTCCAGCTTGCCCTCGCCGACCAGCTGCAGGGCGACCACGGCGGCGAAGGGTTTGGTGCAGGAGAACAGGTTGGCGATGGTGTCGCTGTGCCAGGCCTGCTGGCCGTCCTTGTCCATCACCCCGGCCCACAGGTCCACCACGGTCTCGCCGCCGATCTGCACGCAGAGCGCGGCGCCGCGCTCCTGCGGGTCGTCGAACAGCGCGGCGAAGGCCTCCTTCACCGCTTCGAAGCGCAAGTCGAAATAACCCTGAACCTGCACGCCTGACTCCTAGCTCACTGAATTGCCGCGCATTGTTCCAGCCCGCGGGCGCCTTGGGAACCGCTGGCAATCGGCAATCAGCCCGCAGCCCGCGGGCTTCAGTGAATTTCCCGACGAAAGGGCGGCAGCGCGTTGAGAATCGCCTTGCCGTAACGCTGGGTGACCACCCGGCGGTCGAGCAGGGTTATGGTGCCGCGGTCGGCCTCGGTGCGCAGCAGGCGGCCGCAGGCCTGGACCAGACGCAGGGAAGCGTCGGGCACGGCGATTTCCATGAAGGGGTTGCCGCCGCGCGCCTCGATCCACTCGGCCAGCGCCGCCTCCACCGGGTCGTCCGGCACGGCGAAGGGGATCTTGGCGATCACCACGTGCTCGCAATAGGCGCCGGGCAGGTCGACGCCTTCGGCGAAGCTGGCCAGGCCGAACAACACGCTCTCCTCACCGGAATCGACCCGCGCCTTGTGCTTGTTCAGGGTCTCCTGCTTGGACAGGTTGCCTTGGATGAACACGCGCTTGCGCCAGTCGCGGTCGAGGCCGTCGAACACCTCCTGCATCTGCTTGCGCGAGGAAAACAGCACCAGGGTGCCGCGACTGCCCGCCACCAGGCCGGGCAACTCGCGGACGATGGCCGCGGTGTGCGCCGCCGCCTCGCGCGGGTCGGCCTTGAGGTCGGGCACCCGCAGCACACCGGCATCGGCATGGTGGAAGGGGCTCGGCACCACGGCGCTGACCGCCGCCTTGGGCAGGCCGGCGCGCATGCGGTAACGGTCGAAGGTGCCCAGGGCGGTGAGGGTGGCCGAGGTCACCAGGGCGCCATGGGCGACGTTCCACAGGTTGCGGCGCAGGGTCTCGGCGGCGAGGATCGGACTGGCGTTGACCTCGATGTCGAACAGCGCGCCGCCATCTGCCAGGGTCAGCCAGCGCGCCATCGGCGGGCTTTCCTCGGGGTCTTCGGCGGTGAAGGCCAGCCACAGTTCCCAGTTGCCCTTGGCCCGCGCCAGCAGGCTGCCGAACAGCGGGTACCACTCCTCGGCCTGGTGGCTGGCGATGCCGTTGGCGCCCTCGCCGTCCATGGCCTCCTTGAGCAGTTCGGTGACGCCGGTGAACAGATCGTTGAGCTTGGAAAAGCCCTTTTTCAGCTCCAGGCCCAGCTCGCGCAGGTGCTCGGGCACCACGCCGCCGACGAAGCGGTGACGCGGGCGCTCGCGGCCTTCCATGTCCTCGCCGGCCTTGAAGTCGGCGAGCTGCTCGCAGGCGGCGAACATGAACTGCTGCTGGGTCTTGAGCTCGCGGGCCAGCTCCGGCACCTGTTCGATCAAGCGGCCGAGATCGCCCTGCAGCGGGTTCTGCGCCAGCAGCTTGGTCAGGTTCTTGTCGATCTGGGTCAACCAGTCGGCGGTGGAACGCAGGCGGGTGAAGTGGGCGAAGTGGCCGATGGCCTTGTCCGGCAGGTGGTGGCCCTCGTCGAACACGTAGATGGTCTCGCGCGGATCGGGCAGCACGGCGCCGCCGCCGAGGGCCAGGTCGGCCAGCACCATGTCGTGGTTGGTGACGATCACGTCGACCTTGCCCATGCCTTCGCGGGCCTTGTAGAAGGCGCACTGCTGGAAGTTAGGGCAATGGCGGTTGGTGCACTGGCTGTGGTCGGTGGTCAGCTGCGACCAGCGGCTGTCCTCCAGTTCCTCGGGCCAGCTGTCGCGGTCGCCGTCCCACTTGTTGCCGGCCAGCTTCTCGATCATCGCGGTGAACAGCTTCTGCCCCTGCTCGTCGACATCGATGCGAAAGCCTTCCTCCTCGAACAGCTGGGCGGTGGCGCTCTGCGCGGCGCCGTCCTGCAGCAGGTGGTCGAGCTTGGACAGGCACAGGTAGCGGCCACGGCCCTTGGCCAGGGCGAAGCTGAAATTCAAGCCGCTGTTGCGCAACAGGTCCGGCAGGTCCTTGTGCACGATCTGCTCCTGCAGGGCGACCGTGGCGGTGGCGATCACCAGGCGCTTGCCGGCCGCCTTGGCGGTAGGAATGGTGGCCAGGCTGTAGGCCACGGTCTTGCCGGTACCGGTGCCCGCCTCCACCGCGACCACGGCGGGCTCGCCCAGGCGCTTGCCCTCGTCGTCGGTCTTGATCGCGCCGAGCACCTTGGCGATCTCGGCGATCATCAGGCGCTGGCCATAGCGCGGCTTGAGCGACTTGGCCTCGAGAAAGCGGGAATAGGCGCCCTGGATCTGGGACTTGAGTTCGGTGCTGAGCATGGGATCTAGGGCGAAAAAGGCTGGATAAATTTTCAGTGTTTGAGCATCGGCCGCTATCATAGCGCGCTAATCGCTTCGGCGCAGATTCCATCGCGCCGCCCCTGCCTCGACCGGAGACGCCGCATGACGCCTTACGCCCCGCTCTACACCCTGCACCTGTTGGCCGCCCTGATCTGGGTCGGCGGCATGTTCTTCGCCTGGATGATCCTGCGCCCGGCCGCGGTTCAGGTGCTGGAGGCGCCAGCGCGGCTGCGCCTGTGGCTGAGCGTGTTCCAGCGCTTCTTCGTCTGGGTGTGGGCGGCGGTGCTGGTGCTGCCGGTCAGCGGCGTGGGCATGCTGCACCTGGGCTACGGCGGTTTCGATGCGGCGCCGCGCTACGTGCACATCATGATGGGGCTGTACCTGGCCATGCTGGCGCTGTTCCTGCGCATCCAGGCCCTGCAGCTGCCGGAACTGCGCCGCGCGGTGGAAGCCGAGAACTGGCCGGCCGGCGGCGAAGTCCTGGGCAGGATTCGCAAGGTGGTGGGCGGCAACCTGCTGATCGGCCTGCTGCTGGTGAGCATCGCGGCGCTGCGGCCGGGCTTCTGAGGCGAGCCGACGCCCCCGCGCGGGATCGCCGGGCCAAGCCCTGCAGGCTGCCTGTTGGGCTTCGCCGGGCTCAGCGCCAACCTACCCATCGGCGCGCATCGCGCACCGGGCGGGCAGAGGCGCGCGGCTAGAAGCGCACCACCTGCAGTTCGCCTTCGCGCCCCGGGCTGCCTTGCCGGCCGGGTAGGCCCGACTGGCCGTCGGCGGCGCCATCGACGCTGTACAGCAGACAGCCCTTGCTCGCACCGCCGCGCCCGGCCTTGCCGCCGACGCCGGGCACACCGCCGGCGCCGCCATCGAGCAGCACCTGGATGCTCTCCAGCGATGCCGCCTCCGGTACCTCCAGGCGCACCCGGCCGCCCGCGGCGCCGGGTTTGCCGTCGCCGCCGTTCTGGCCGTCGTGGCCATGGCTGGCGCGCCCCCAGGTGCAGCCGCCGGCCTGGCCGTTGGCGCCGTCCAGGCCGCGATAGCCCGGCGCCCCGCGACCGCCGCGCACGTCCAGGGTCAACGACTGGATACTGGCCTGCTGCAGGCGCAGGCTCAGCTCGCGTCCCGCCGTGGCCGGCTTGAGCACCCCACCCGGCGCGCCCTGAGCGCTGATCCAGACGTCCGCGGCGACCGTCGCCTGGAGCACCTCGAGACGCAGCGGCTGCTCGCCGGGGGCTATGCCGATGCGCGCCGCGGGCCCCAGATGCAGTTCGCCGATATGCAGCTCAGTGACGCCGGCCGGAATCAGCAGGGTGCCCTGCTCGGCCACTTCCAGGCGCTCCAGCTGCAGCCGCGCCTCGGTCGCGGGCAGGCGCAACAGGCTGTGGGAAGCGACGCTGAGGTGGTTTTCGGCCCAGGCCGAAGCGCTGGCGAGGCACAGCAGCAGGGCCAGGTTACGCATGGGCCACCTCCTCGCCGCCGAGCAGCGCCGGCTCCTGCTCCGGCATGGCCGATTGCAGGGCAAGCAGGTGGAACACGCCGAACAACAGGATCTGCACGCGATCCTGCCAGGGGTTGGTGCGCCCCTTGAGCAGGGCGGCGAACAGCCAGAGTTCCAGGCCATGGATCACCAGCAGCAGCGCCGCCAGCAGATAGAGCAGTTGCTCGAAGGGGCTGCCCAGCCATTTCGCCAGGGCCGCGCCGAATGCCAGCCAGAACAATCCGGCCAGCGCCTTACCCAGCATCGTCAGTGCTTGCATCCCCGCCCTCGCCTGCTCTTTTTCTAGTTGTGCCGCACCTTAACCGCTTGCCTCCCGCATGACCAGAGCCGGAAAAACACGGGGGCCTTGCGGCCCCCATTGGCAACACGCACCGCTAGCGCGACACGTGCAGCTCGACGCGCCGGTTCTCGGCCCGCCCGGCATCGCTGCCGTTGTCCGCCACCGGCTGACTCTCGCCGCGGCCTTCGGTGCTGACCTTGCCGGCCGGCACGCCCTGGGCGATGAGGAAATCCGCCACGCTGCGCGCGCGCCGCTCGGACAGGCCCTGGTTGTAGGCATCGCTCCCCACCGAGTCGGTATGCCCGACCACCCGGACGCTGACCAGGTTGGCGCCGGTCAGGCGCGTGGCGACGTCGGCGAGCAAACCGCGCGCCTCGCCGGTCAGCTCGGCCGAATCGAAGGCGAACAGCACGTTGCCCAGATCGCTAAGGACGATGACCTCGGCCTGCGGCGTCTCCATCGGCGGCGCCTCGGCGACGCTGGCCGGGTATTGCGGTAACGGGCAGCCGTTATGGCCGACCGCGGTACCGGCGGGGGTGTCGGGACAGCGGTCGCGGCGGTCGAATACGCCATCGCCGTCCTCGTCGCCGTCCTGCGCGTAGCAGACGATGGTACCGAGCAGCGCACCGGCGACCGCGCCGCCTGCTGCCCAGGTGGAACTCTCGATTGCACCCAGGCCGCCACCGGCCAAGGCACCAATCGCACTGCACAGGGGCCAGTTCCCCTGGTTGAGCGGCGCGTCTCCCGTACTGGAAGTCGTGGCACAACCGGAAAGAACACTGCTGACCAAGAGAAGGGGGATAAACCTGGGAAGGTTCGCTCTCATGGTGGGGTTCTCCTGTGTTACCGGCCTTATGCCGGTATCACTGGAGTAAAGACGGCCGCCCCCCGCTGCACAAGAAAGCCCGCACTGCCCAGGCAACCCTGGACAGCGCGGGCTCGGTTGCCACGCGGGGCCGGCTCAGGGCTGAGCTTCGACCTCGGCTTCCACCCGACGGTTGATGGCGCGGCCGTCGCTGGTGGCGTTGTCGGCCACCGGCCGGCTTTCGCCATAGCCCACGGCCTGCACGCGACCGGACTCGACCCCGTACTGGTTGACCAGCACGTCACGCACCGCACCGGCACGGCGCTCGGACAGCCCCTGGTTGTAGGCATCGCTACCCACCGAGTCGGTGTGTCCTTCGACCACGGTGCTGGTCTGCGGGTATTGCTTCATGAAATCGGCCAGGGCTTTGATATCGCCATAGCTCTCTTCCTTGACCTGGGCCTTGTCGAAGTCGAACTTGACGTCCAGCTCGACCCGCACCGCCTCGGCCGGTTCGGCCACCACGACCTCCTCGACCACCACTTCCTCGACCACGGCAACCTGCTCCTCGGCGCCATGCACCCAGCAGTAGGCAGCGGCCATGCCGGCGCCGAGCACGGCGCCGCCACCGGCCCAGGTGGAACTTTCGATGGCCCCCAATGCCGCGCCGCCAACGCCGCCCACCGCCGCACAGGTGGGCCAGTCGGACTTCTGCAGGCCGGCACAGCCGGTCAACAGGGTACTGGCCAGAATCAGGGGTACAGCTTTCCTTGTGATGCTCATACTTTAGGTCTCCAATGTTCATCGGCCCATAACCGACTCAAGAGTAGTAAAGACAGGAGTTATGCAATCCGCCAGCTATAGAAGGCATAGCGCATAATTTCTCCTCGCTCTAGGCCGATTGCCGGCGCCACGTTAGTCTTTGCCGCCCTGTTCGAGGATGTTCGATGACTGCCAGCCCCTCTTCCCGTACCCCGCAGCAGGCCCTGGCCGCCCTGCTCGCCCGCTATACCCCGGAGAAACTGCTGTTGGTCGGGGCCAGCGAACTGCCCGCGCTGAGCGCCTTCCACGGCGCTCACCCGCAGTGCCGGGTGGCCACGGCGCCGGCCGCCGCCCTGCCGGCCGAGCTGGCCGCCCAGCGCTTCGACCTGGCGCTGCTGGTCGACTGCCTGGAACACCTGAGCAAGCGCGACGGTCTGCAACTGCTCGGCGGCATCCGCAACCTCAACGCCAGCCGCGTCGCCGTGCTGGTCGACCTGCAGGCCGCAGACTGGCGGGAAACCGATTTCTTCGCCCTGGCCATGCAGGCCAGCGAGCAGTTCCAGCGCGAAGGCCAGACCCTGCACCTGTTCACCTACGACCTGCTCGACTACAAGCAGGTGCCGGACTGGCTGAACGCCAAGTTCTGGGCCAACCCGGAAAACTTCGGCAAGTACTGGTGGTAACGCCATGAATCCACTCGACCCCGTTTGCCCCTGCGGTAGCGGCAACCCCCTCGGCCACTGCTGCGGCCCCTACCATGCCGGCACCGCCGCGCCCAGCGCCGAGCTGCTGATGCGCTCGCGCTACAGTGCCTACGTGCTGGGCCTGGTGGACTACCTGGTCGCCACCACCCTGCCGGCCCAGCAGAGCGCGCTGGATCGCGCCGCCATGGCCGCCTGGAGCGCGCAGAGCACCTGGCTCGGCCTGGAGGTGGAAAGCAGCGAGCTGTTCGGCGGCCAGCCCGAGCATGCGCAGGTTTGCTTCGTCGCCCGCTGGCACGACGCGCAGGGCGAGCACAGCCACCGCGAACGCTCGGCCTTCGTGCAGGTCGGCGGGCGCTGGTATTTCCTCGACCCGAGCGTGCCGCTGAAAGCCGGACGCAACGATCCCTGCCCCTGCCGCAGCGGACAGAAGTTCAAGAAATGCTGCGCCGGCTACCTGGGTTGAACGCTCGCACCTGACGCCTGCGGCCTTTTCTGCTTGAGTTGTGGGCGCCCGCCGGCACGTTGCCGGGCGCGGACGCTCAACAAGGAGAAGGGCATGCACAAGCAAAGTGGTGTGGCGATCATCCTGGCCAGTCTGCTGTTCGGCTGCGCCAGCCAACCGTCCGGACAGCAGGGGGAGCGCCTCGATCTGGGCGACAGCGCGCGCGTCAGCCGCCTGTTCGCCTATCCCAACAACTGCAGCGTGATCTGCTACCGCGACTGGACGCTGGAGCAGACGGTGCAGCACTACCTCGAACAGAGCCTGGCGCGCGACGGTTACGCCGACGCCCGGGTGACCATCCAGCGCCAGGGCGAGCGCCTCTACGCCGACTTCGCCGGCACGCCCAAGGGCTACGGGCAACCGCTCAAGCAACTGCTCGACGCCGGCGACCTGGCCTACGATGGCGCCAACCAGCTCAACCGCGACGGCAAATGGCAGTACGACTGGTACTTCTTCCTGCCCCTGGGCATGGCCCTGGACAACCGCAAGAGCGTCGAGCTGCTGCATTTCCCCCCGGACTATTCGCTGACCCAGGCGCAGGACTACCTGCGCTCCAGCACCACCGATCGCTGGGCCGCGCTGCTGGTCAGCAACGGCGTGCCGGCGACGCAGACCCCGGCCTACCAGACCATCGTCGATATCGCCCCGATCGCCGCGCCGGCCAACGCCGGCAGCGCCCTGCAAGGGGTCTACGGTTATTTCAACGACTACCAGCAGCGCATGGTGCGCGAACTGAGCGCCGGCAAGGGCGGCGCAAGCCTGCCCATGGTCGCCTTCGGCAGCCCGGTGCGCGACTGGGTCAAGCAGCAGTACGGCGTGCAGCTGGCGGTGCTCGGCCTCGGCCAGATCGAGGCCGCGCCGGGGCAGCAGGTCTCGGTGCTGGGCGCCAACCACCCCAGCTATATCTGGTACGCCGCCGATCCGGCCAACAACCAGGGCAGCCAGGCCAAGGCCGATGCCACCGGCATCCGGGTCATGGGCCAGGATCTCAGCGCCGCCTGCTGGCAAGCCGGCATGGGCCGGCAGCCCGCCGGCGATCCGCAGCAGACGCTCGCGAGCTGCACGCAGAAATGGCAGGTCACCGACCAGTTGCAGACCTGCGAGCTGTTCTACGTCTCGGTACGCAAGCTCAAGCCCGAAGACGCCGAGGCCAAGTGCCAGGCGAGCTGAAACGACCGGGCCCGCAGTGGCGGGCCCGGTGTCATTCCTGCAGTTTCAGGTGCGAGGTATCCGGCGGCGGCGCGGCCGGGGCAGCCTTGGCCTGGCCAATGTCGCTGCCTACCGGCGCCAGGCTGAACTGCGACAGATCGACCTGCGGTGCGGCGGCCTCGGGCTTGGCGTCCTGCAGATCGGCGCCGACCGGTGCGATGCCGAAATCCGGCGCGTCCACCTCGCTGAAGGCGGCCATGTATTCGTCGCGCGGCGCCACCCGCAGGCGGCCGCCAGTGGCACTCGCCAGCGGTGCTGCAGGCGCAGGCTCGGCGGCGGGCGGCGGCGCCAGTTCCACCTCCTCCACCGGCAGGTCCATAGCCACCACCTCGACCCGCGCGCCGGCGCGCTCCAGGGTGGCGCGATACTTCTCCGCCCCGGCGGCATCGAGGTTGTTCTTGATCACGATGCGCCGCCCGGAAAACAACTGGGCGATGCGCTGGGCATCGGCCTGGAACAGCTTGGCCAGATTGGCCTTGACCAGCTCCGGTTGGGCGCCCGGCACCAGTTGCCCGGAGAAGGCGATCTCGTAGCGACTCATGGTCACACTCCTGTCCTATTCGGCCCTCAGTATGGCGCAGGTTTTTTGACGCTAACACCGCAGGCGTCTCATCCACCGCTTTTCGGCCGACTTGGGCAGAAACCTGCGGCAACCTCGCGGCAAAAAATAATGATGGAGTGCCCAGGTTGCAGCCGAGCGGTTGCTTGTTACACTGGGGGCGTTATTGGGGGTATGACATGCTTTCTCAGGCGCAAACGATAAGAATTATCAGCCTATTGATGTTTTTTGGCCTGTTCTCGGGCCTCGCAGGATGCTCCACCTGGATGACAGGTGGTTTCAAGGACCCGGACGTCCAGCTCATCAAAGTTGATGTAATCAAGGCCAGGCTGCTCGAACAGGAGTTCCGCCTGCGCTTTCGCATCGACAATCCCAACGGCGTCAGCCTGCCGGTGCGCGGCCTCGACTACGCCGTGCACCTCAACGAGATGAAACTCGCCGAGGGCTATTCCAACGAGTGGTTCACCGTGCCCGCGCACGGCCACCACACCTTCGAGGTGCCGGTGCGCACCAACCTCTGGCGCCACGTGCGGCAGATCGTGAAGATGCTGGAGAAACCCGACGAGCCGATCCGCTATCGCCTGCAGGGCGAAGTGAAAACCGGCATGTTGTTCGGACGCAGCGTGCACATGTCGCGCAATGGCGAGATAATTCCCGGCGATTTCATCCCGGAGTAACCGCCATGAGCAACCAACCCCACGTCCACGGCCCCGACTGCAACCACGATCACGACCATCATCACGATCATGACCACGTCCACGGCCCGCATTGCAACCACGGCCATCAGGAGCCGGTGCGCAACGCGCTGAAGGACGTCGGCCGCAACGACCCTTGCCCCTGCGGCAGCCAGAAGAAGTTCAAGAAATGCCACGGCGCCTGAAGCCCCGATGAATGCGCCGACCCTCGCCCTGCTGCTCGCCGGTCTGCTGCTGATCGCGGCTCTGGCCGCCTATGCCTGGCATCTCTGGCGCCGCGTCTGGGCGCAGCAACGCAGCCAGGCCGCCGCCCAGCAGGAGCGCCAGCAGCGCCTCGGCGGCGACCTGACGATTCTCGCCGGCAGCCTGCTCGACGAGCAGTTGCCGCTGATCGAAGGCGCCATCCGCATCAAGGTGCTGCTGGACAACTACGACAGCGAACTGAGCCGCGACAGCCGTTGCCAGGTGTTCCACCTGCTGTTCGAGGCCACCGCCGAGGTGCCCACCCATGGCGCCTGGAAGGCGCTGGACAAGCACGAGCGGCGGCGCTTCGAGAAGCGCTTCAACGAGCTCGAGCTGCAGCACAAGGCCGCCGCCCGTACGGCCGCCCGCTGGTTGCTCGACGAAGGGCTGAAGAGCGCTCGGCGAAACGCCTGAACCCCCTCTTGCCAGGCTCTGCGCCCCTCATTACCGTGGCGACTTCATGGCCGATCGGCAGCGATCGGCCCGTCGCGCGCAGCCGCCACACCCCGACCTATTGCCTGCCAAGGAATTTCGCCATGCGCACGCTGGCCTGCCTGACCCTTGCCGCCTCGCTGACCGGCCTCGCCGGCTGCCAGTCCCTGCTCAACAGTCGCTATGCCGACAGCGTGCCGCCGACGCGCGGCGTGGAACGCATCCAGGGCCTGGCGGAAAGCGCCTCGATCCGTCGCAACGCCCTCGGCATGCCGCTGATCGAGTCGGGCACCTTCCACGATGCGCTGTTCGCCCTGGGCTACGTGCATGCCGGCGACCGCCTCAGCCAGATGGTCGGCATGCGCCTGCTGGCCGAAGGGCGCCTGGCGGAAATGGCCGGCCCCGGCGTGCTGGAGATGGACAGGTTCATGCGCGCGGTGAACCTTAAGCGCAGCGCCGAGGAGCTCTATGCCGGCGCCTCGCCGCGGCTGAAACGCTTCTTCGAGGTCTACGCGCGCGGCGTCAACGCCTACATGTTCCGCTACCGCGAGCGCCTGCCGATGGACCTGGCCGAGTCCGGCTACCGGCCGGCCTACTGGAAGCCGGAAGACTCGGTGCTGCTGTTCTGCCTGCTCAACTTCGGTCTGGCGGTCAATCTGCAGGAAGAGATCGCCGCGCTGGTCATGGCCCAGCAGGTCGGCGCCGACCAGCTGCCCTGGCTGCTGCCGATCTACCCCGACGAGGCGCTGCCGTTCGACGAGGCGCAGAAGCTCGCCGGCCTCGACCTCAAGGGCCAGCTGCCCGGCCTGCAGGCCGTCGGCCAGGCCGCGGCGCAGATCGCCGCGCAGCACATGCTCGGCGTCGCCGCCTCGAACAACTGGGCCATCGCCCCCGAGCGTACGCGCGGCGGCAAGAGCCTGCTGGCCAACGACACCCACCTGCCGCTGGCGATGCCCTCGCTGTGGAATTTCGTGCAGATCCGCTCGCCCAAGTACCAGGCGGCCGGCATCTCGCTGGCCGGCGTGCCGGCCGTGGTCGCCGGCTACAACGGCAAGCTGGCCTGGGGCATGACCATGGTCATGGGCGACAACCAGGACCTGTTCCTCGAACGGGTCAAGCGCGAGGGCGGCCGCCTGCTGTACCTGGCCGACGGCCAGTGGCTGCCGGCCGGCGAGCGCCAGGAGACCTTCTTTATCAAGGGCCAGCGGCCGATCCGCGAGACGCTCTACGAGACCCGCAACGGGCCGCTGCTGAACTCGGTGCTGGGCCAGCGCAAGCACGCGCTGCAACCGATGCGCCTGGAGAGCGGCTACGGCCTGGCGCTGAAGACCACCCAGTTCGAGCGCGACGCCAGCCTCGATGCCTTCTTCGACCTGTCCCGCGCGCAGTCGGTGGACGCGGCCTTCGAGGCCACCCGCGAGATCCGCGCCATGCCGCTGAACATCGTCTTCGCCGACGCCCAGCACATCGGCTGGCAGGTCACCGGGCGCTACCCGAACCGCCGCGAGGGCCGCGGCCTGCTGCCCTCGCCCGGCTGGGACGCACGCTACGCCTGGGACGGTTTCGCCGACCCGATGCTCCACCCCTACGACCAGGACCCGCCGCAGGGCTGGCTGGGCAGCGCCAACCAGCGCAGCGTGCCACCGGGCTACGGCATGCAGCTGTCCAGTTCCTGGTACTACCCCGAGCGCGCCGAACGCATCGCCGAACTGGCCGGCAGCGGCCAGCATGACGGCCGCAGCATGATCGCCATGCAGTACGACCAGACCTCGCCCTTCGTCGCCAAGCTGCAGGCCATGTTCAACGACCCGGGCATGCAGGGCCCGCTGCGCGACGCCATCGCCGCCCTGCCGGCCGCCCAGCGCCCGCGCGCCGAGGAAGCCCTGCAACGCCTGCTGGCCTTCGACGGCAGGTTGGCCGCCAGCTCCGCCGATGCGGCGATCTACGCCGCCTTCCTGCATGAAAGCGCGCGGCAGACCTTCCTCGACGAACTCGGCCCGGACAGCAGCCCGGCCTGGCAGGCACTCGTGCAGACCGCCAACACCTCCTACTCGGCGCAAGCCGACCATCTGCTCGGCCGCCCCGACAGCCCGTTCTGGAACGACCTGCGCACCCCGCAGCAGGAAGACAAGCCGGCCATCCTCGCGCGCAGCCTGGCCGCCAGCATCGAGCTGCTGGAAAGCCGCCTGGGCCAGGAGCGCAGCGCCTGGCAATGGGGCAAGCTACACAGCTACGCATGGATCACCGAGACCACCCGCCTGGCGCCCTATATGAGCGCCAGCCAGCGCGCCAGCATCAATGCGCTCAAGAGCTACCTGGACCGCGGCCCCTACCCGGCCGGCGGCGACCACAGCACGCTCAACGTCTCGGCCTATGCCTGGGGCCAGGACTTCGACACCTGGCTGGTCCCGGCGATGCGCATCGTCGTCGACTTCGCCGCCGCCGAGCCGCTGCGCGGCGTCAACAGCTCCGGCCAGTCGGGCAACCCGGCCAGCCCGCACTATGCCGACGGCATCGAGGCCTGGCTCAAGGGCGGCTACATGAGCTTCCCGTTCCGGGCGGAGAACCTGGACAAGGTCTACGGCAACCAGCGCCTGCTGCTGATGCCGGCCAGGTGACGACCGTTCGTCGGGTGGCGCTGAACCTTTTCGTCGGCGCCTCACTCAGACTATTCGACTTACTCCATAGATCATCGTTTAAGGCGCCTCTGGCGCCTTTTCTTTTGCCTGCGCAAAAGTCGCAGCCAAAAGATGGCCTTTTTACATCATCGAATTGAACTTACCGCCGACGCCGGGTTCGGAACCTGTGCATCGATTGAAAGCTCCTGGCGCCTCTGGCGCCTATTTTTTTATGGCCTGCCATCCCTGGCGGCCACCCTACGGGCCGTCGCTGCGCGACGTTGAAAATGCCTCCCGGGCATTTTTTGTCCGCTCCTCGCGCCCGTCGCTCTCTGGCCTGCACTTTTCCCCTGGATCGACGTAAGCTCTAGCGCTTTCCGTTTCCCGCTTTGCAGCGCCGACCCGCATCAAGGAGCCCGAGATGAGCAACCGCCAAGCCGAAATCGCCGCCGCCCTGGAGGTGGTGCCGCCCTTTGCCGACGAAACCGCCCTGGTCGCCGAGATCGAACGGCGCAAGGCCTTTATCAAGCAGTGCCTGCGCAACTCGGGGCTGAAGGTGCTGGTGCTCGGTATCAGCGGCGGCGTCGACTCGCTGACCGCCGGGCGCCTGGCGCAGTTGTCGGTGGAGGAGCTGCGCGCCGAAACCGGCGATTCGGCGTACCGCTTTATCGCCGTGCGCCTGCCGCACAACGCCCAGCACGACGAGCACGACGCCCAGGACTCGCTGAAATTCATCCGCGCCGATGAAGAGGACACCGTCAATATCGCCAGCAGCGTGCTGGGACTGGGCGAGCAGGTCACCCACCTGCAGAAACTGACCGACGCGCGCCGCGACTTCGTGGTCGGCAATATCAAGGCACGCATCCGCATGGTCGCCCAGTTCGCCATCGCCAACGCCAACAACGGCCTGGTGATAGGTACCGACCACGCCGCCGAGGCGGTGATGGGGTTCTTCACCAAGTTCGGCGACGGCGCCTGCGACCTGGCGCCGCTGTCCGGCCTGGTGAAGCATCAGGTACGCGCCATCGCCAAGCACCTGGGCGCACCGCAGCACCTGGTGATGAAGACCCCGACCGCCGACCTGGAAGAACTGCGCCCGGGCAAGCCGGACGAGGAAGCCCATGGCGTCAGCTACGCCGAGATCGACGCCTTCCTGCACGGCGAAACGGTCAGCGAGGCGGCCTATGCCACCATCGTGCGCACCTTCGATGCCACCCGCCACAAACGCGAGCTGCCGCTGGTGCCCTGAGTGACTGCGCCGCGGGCTGGAATGCCCGCGGCAGGCTACGCTTTTTTGAAGTAACGGCCCGCCCCTAGTCGCGCGGGCTCGAGCCACTTCAGCAGGGGTACGCCGCATGTCGCCGAACGCCACGCCAGAACGGATCTTTAACCGTACCCTGCTCGACACCCTGATCCGCGCTGGCATGATCGCCGCCCTGGTGGTGGCCTGCTTCGAGGTGTTCAGCCCCTTCCTCAGCCTGATGTTCTGGGCGCTGATTCTCGCCGTCACCCTCTATCCGTTGCACAACCTGCTCAAGCCCCGCCTGGGCCGCAGCGACAGCCGTGCCGCCACCTTGATCGTGATCCTGGCGATCGCCGTCCTGCTGATCCCCATCTACCTGCTCGGCACCTCGCTGACCGAGTCGGTGCAGGTGGCAATTGCCACGGTCAAGTCGGGCGCCGTGCATATCCCGCCGCCACCGGATGCGGTCGCCCAGTGGCCACTGATCGGCAAGCAACTGCATGGCTTCTGGGCACAGCTCGCCTCCGACCTGACCGGCGTCCTGCAACGCCTGGCCCCGCATCTCAAAGACATGACCCTGGGCCTGCTCAGCAGGCTTGCCGGGGTGGGAGTCGGCATGCTGGTCTTCATCGCCGCGCTGATGATCGCCGGCATCATCATGGCCTACGGCGAAAACGGTCATCAGAGCGCCCGCCGCATCTCGGCGCGGATATTCGAGCCGGGTCGCAGCGATCAGCTGGTCGAGCTGTGCACAGCCACCATCCGCGCCGTGGCCCAGGGCGTGATCGGCATCGCCTTCATCCAGATGCTGCTGATCGGCGCCGGATTCATCTTCATGGGCGTTCCCGGCGCCGGCCTGCTGGCCCTGGCCGTCTTGCTGCTGGGGATCATGCAGCTGCCGGCCACGCTGATTACCCTGCCGGTGATCGCCTTCGTCTTCTTCAACGAAGGCGCCACCCTGGCCAGCATCGTCTTCGCCATCTACGTGTTCGTCGCAGGCCTCGCCGACAACGTGCTCAAGCCGCTGCTGCTCGGCCGCGGCGTGGACGTGCCGATGCCGGTGGTGCTGGTCGGCGCCCTGGGCGGCATGGTCAGCGGCGGCATCATCGGCCTGTTCATCGGCCCGGTGCTGCTGGCGGTGGGCTACAAACTGTTCTGGCAATGGGTCGACACCCCGCCCGCCAGCAGCGCGGCCGGCCCGCGGGATGGCGATTAAGCAGCGCCGCGCCTGGGCATTGCTGGCCGCAGCCAGCCTGGCTGGCTGCGTGCGCCTGGGGCCGGACTTCCAATCGCCGCGGCTGGCCTGGATCGACCACTGGGACAGCCAGGCGCTGAACGCGGCCAGCCAACAACACCCGCAGCCGGACAACCGGCAATGGTGGACGCAGTTCGACGACCCGCTGCTCGAGCGCCTGATCGCCGAAGCGGACATCCACAACCCCAACCTGCGCATCGCCGCCCTGCGCATCCTCGAGGCCCGCGCCCAGCTCGGCATCGCCCGCAGCGGGCGCTACCCGCAACTGCAGCAGGCCAGCGCCGACGCCTTCTACCTGGACCGCAACCAGTACGGTGGCGACACCGAGCTGGACAGCAGTGCCTGGCAGTACGGCGCCGGCTTCGACATCGGCTGGGAGCTGGACTTCTGGGGTCGCTACAGCCGCGCCATCGAATCCGCCGATGCCAGCTACTTCGCCGCCCGGGCCAACTACGAGGACGCCCTGGTGCTGCTGCGTGCCCAGGTGGCGCAGACCTACTTCGCCCTGCGCACCGCCGAGGCGCGCCTGGGCATCGCGCGCGACAACGCCAGGCTGCAGCAGCGCAGCCTGGAGATCACCGAACGCCTGTTCAACAGCGGCAACAGCGACGAACTCGACCTGCAGCAGGCCAAGACCCAGTACCTGGGCACCCTGAGCAGCGTGCCCGAGCTGGAGGCCCAGGCGGCGCAGACGCGCAACGCCCTCGCCGTGCTGATCGGCCAGCCGCCGGGCAGCCTGCCCGAGCTGAGCGCGCAGACCGGCCTGGTGCCGCTGGTCGACCAGGCCCTGCTCGACGACGTGCCGGCCAACCTGCTGCTGCGCCGCCCCGATGTACGCGCCGCCGAACTCCAGGTAGCCGCCCAGTCCGCCCTGATCGGGGTGGCCGAGAGCGACCTGTACCCCTCGCTCAGCCTGCTCGGCAGCATCGGTTGGTCGGCCAGCAGCCTGGCCGGCAGCCCCGATACGGTGAGCCTCGGCGCCGGCCCCAGCCTGACCTGGAACCTGTTCGACCACGGCCGCCTGCGCAACAACGTGCGCGTGCAGGATGCGCGCCTGCAGCAACTGATCGAGGCCTACCGCGACCGCGTGCGCCAGGCCGCGCGCGAAGCCGACGACGCCGCCACCGGCCTGAGCAAAGCCCTGGAGCGCGAACGCATCCTGCGCGAGGCCGCGTTCTCGGCCCAGCGCTCACTGACCCTGGCCAGCGCCCAGTACCGTGAGGGCTACTCCGACTTCCAACGGGTGCTGGACGCCCAGCGCGCCCTGTTCGCCCAACAGGATGGTTATCTGGTGGCGCGCAGCGCCGCACTGAGCAACCTGATCGACCTCTATCGCGCCCTCGGCGGCGGCTGGCACAGCAACCAGCCGTTGCTCGACAGCGCCACCCGCGAGCAGATGCGCCAGCGCACCGACTGGGGCGAGCTGCTCGACGAGCAATCACCACCGTCCGCCCAGGCAGCCACGCCATGATCGACAGCCCGGAAACCACCGACCAGCCAGCCGCCAAACCCGCGGGCAAGGAGCAAGATCCCAGCCGCCGCGGGGTGCAGATCACCCTCGCCGCGATCGGCCTGACCCTGGTCTGGTACCTGCTGGCCGACCGCTTCACCCCCTATACCCAGCAGGCGCGGGTGCAGGCCTACGTGGTCGCGGTGGCACCGGAGGTGGCCGGGCGCATCCAGCGGGTGCTGGTCGGCAACAACCAGACGGTCGAGGCCGGCCAGGTGCTGTTCGAACTCAACCCGCAGCCCTACGAGATCGCCGTGGCCAAGGCCCGCGCGGAGTTGGAAAACATGCGCGGCCAGGTCGGCGCCAGCACCGCCGCCATCGACTCGGCCCTGGCCTCGCAGCGCGCCGCCGAGGCCGGCGAGCTGGAAGCCAGGCAGGATCGCGAGCGTCTGGAACGCCTGTATCGCGAAGACCCCGGGACCATCTCCCTGCGCCGCCTGGAAATCTCCCGGGCCAATTTGCAGCAGGCCATCAGCCAGGTGGCCGCGGCCCGTGCCGAAGTGCAGCGCGCCCGCGAAAGCGAGGGCGGTAGCGGTGCGGACAACGCCCGCCTGCGCAGCGCCGCCGCGGCACTCGAGCAGGCCGAGCTGGATCTGAGCAAGACCCAGGTACGCGCCGCCTCCGCCGGGCTGATCACCGACCTGCGCAGCGAAGTCGGCCAGTATGCGGCGGCCGGCAGCCCGCAGATGACTCTGATCGGCCTCAACGACCTATGGATCAGCGCCGAGATGAGCGAGAACAACCTCGGCCACCTGCAGCCCGGCACGGCGGTTGCCATCGTCCTCGACGCCCGCCCCGGGCATGTCTATCGCGGCCGTGTGCGCAGCATCGGTTACGGCATCAGCGTCGGCCAGAGCACCCCGCCCGGCAGCCTGCCGACGGTGGAGAACAGCCGCGACTGGCTGCGCGCGGCACAACGCTTCCCGGTGATCATCGAGTTCGCCGAGGGCGAACTGGGCGACTACCAGGGCCTGCGCGTCGGCGGCCAGGCCGAGGTGATGGCCTTCCCCAGCGAAGGCAACCCGCTGAACCTGCTCGGCCGCGCCTTTCTGCGCGTGATGAGCTGGCTGTCGTTCGCCTACTGATGGCCGGCCCGACCGATCCGCGCCCGCAGCGCGCCCTGCGCCTGGCCTGCGGGGTGGCCTGTGGCACCGTGCTGGGCTTCGGCCTGGGCCTGCCGCTGCCGTTTCTCACGCCGGTGCTGGTGCTGCTCCTGCTGGCGATGAGCAACCAGCCGCTGACCCTCAGGGCCGGCCTGAGCCTGGCCCTGGTGGCCGCCCTGACCTGCGGCAGCGGCCTGCTGCTGAGCCCGCTGCTGCGTCACTCGCCGTTCAGCGGCGTGCTGCTGGTGGCACTCGGCCTGTTCTTCAGCTTTCGTTTCGCCCTGCGCGGCGGCAATGGCCTGCTGTCGACCTTGCAGGTCATCGGCCTGACCCTGATTACCGCTGCCGGCACCAGCTCCATGGCGCTCGGCCAGGAAGTGGTGATCGCGCTGATCAAGGCCGTGCTGCTGACCACCCTGTGCGTGGCGATCGGCCACTGGCTGTTTCCCGACCCCGCAGGACTGCCGCCCGCGGCCAAGCCGGCGGCCATGGGTCAGGCGCGTTCCGAGTGGATCGCCCTGCGCGCCATGCTGGTGGTGCTGCCGGCCTGGCTGCTGGCGCTGATCGACCCCGCCAGCTACATACCGCTGGTGATGAAAGCGGCCAGCCTCGGCCAGCAGGTGTGCGGCACCAGCGCCCGCGACGCCGGCCGTGAACTGCTCGGCTCGACCCTGCTCGGCGGCGCGCTGGCCATAGCCTTCTGGGCACTGCTGAGCATCCTGCCGCACCTGTGGCTGTTCTTCCTGCTGATGCTGCTGTTCATCCTGCTGCTGGCGCGGCGCCTCTACCAGTTGGTGGCCAACCGCCTGAGCCCCGGCTTCTGGCTGAACAGCGCGATGACCCTGATCATCCTGCTGGGCCAGTCGGTGCAGGACAGCGCCCTCGGCAAGGATGTCTACAGCGCCTTCGCCATCCGCATGGGCCTGTTCGTCCTCGTCACCCTGTACGCCTGCGCGGCGGTTTACCTGATCGACCGGCGCGTCACCATGCCCTCTGAGGAAAAGCCATGCTCCTGAACCTGCTGATCGGCCTGCCCATGACCATGCTGTGCCTGCTGCTGCAGGCCGTGATGGTCGCCCTCAGCCTGCGTCGTTATATCGACTATCGGCATGGCCTGAGCCGGCCATCGCTCGGCAGCACCATCCTGACCCTGAGCCTGGTGATGCTGTTCATGCTGTTCGGCAACTTCCTGCAGATGAGCATCTGGGCCGGGCTGTACGTCGTGCTCGGCGAATTCGAAACCTTTGCCCAGGCCCTGTACTTCTCCGGCGTGACCTTTTCCACCCTGGGTTACGGCGATCTGGTGCTCTCCCCGCCGCGGCAGCTGCTGAGCGCACTGGAGGCGGCCAACGGCATCCTCATGTTCGGCGTCTCCACGGCCGTGCTGACTGCCGCACTCGGCGACGTGCTCAAGCACTACGCCCAGCAGCGCAAGACCGCACAGGAGCCCTGAGGCACTGCGCCGGCTGGCAAACGGCTAACCGCTCGTCGCCAGCCGCTTATCGAGCGGGGCAAAGACGAAAAAGCCGAGCAGAGGCTCGGCTTTTTCGGATGCAGCGGCCATTCAGGCCTTGGGCAGGGTCACGCCCAGCTGGCCCTGGTACTTGCCGCCGCGATCCTTGTACGACACCTCGCAGGCCTCGTCCGACTGCAGGAACAGCATCTGCGCCACGCCCTCGTTGGCGTAGATCTTCGCCGGCAGGGTGGTGGTGTTGGAGAACTCCAGGGTCACGTGGCCTTCCCACTCCGGCTCCAGCGGCGTGACGTTGACGATGATGCCGCAGCGCGCATAGGTGCTCTTGCCCAGGCAGATGGTCAGCACGTCGCGCGGGATGCGGAAGAACTCCACGGTGCGGGCCAGGGCGAAGGAGTTCGGCGGGATGATGCAGACGTCGCTCTTCACGTCGACGAAGCTCTTCTCGTCGAAGTTCTTCGGGTCGACGGTGGCCGAGTTGATGTTGGTGAACACCTTGAATTCGTCGGCGCAGCGCACGTCGTAGCCGTAACTGGACACGCCGTAGGAGATCAGCCGCTCGTTGCCTTCGGTGCGCACCTGGCGCTCGACGAAGGGCTCGATCATGCCGTGCTCGAGAGCCATGCGGCGAATCCACTTGTCCGATTTGATGCTCATGGCGAGGTGTCCTGAATGGGCGGTGGCGAAAAAAGTGAGCGCATCTTACCGACCCCGGCGCCCCGCTTCAAAGGCTGTCGACCGGCGTCACGACCGGCCGCCGCGAGTTATTTGCAAGAAAGACGCACGCAGCATTCGCACTCGACGATAAAAACACGTATGGTGTGCCCACTGTGCTGCATGTGTCACCGCGAATCGCTACTAGATGCCTAGATCTCGATCCAAACATCGTCCGACTCCTAGTACTCGTTGCACTCAGTCCCGGCCTGGGCTTTTCCAGGGCTGTTATTACTTTTGTTAGGAGACATCACATGTCCAATCGTCAGACTGGCACCGTTAAGTGGTTCAACGATGAGAAAGGCTACGGCTTCATCACCCCGCAATCCGGTGACGACCTGTTCGTACACTTCAAAGCCATCCAGAGCGATGGTTTCAAGAGCCTGAAAGAAGGCCAGCAAGTGACTTTCGTGGCCACCCGTGGTCAGAAAGGCATGCAGGCTGAGGAAGTTCAGGTTGTCTAACCTGAGCTGACCCGCTTGAAAAGAGCCCCGCCTAGTGCGGGGCTTTTTTATGGCCAGAAGAAATACCGGCCAATGGGAGACGACTGCAGGAATGCCAGAGGAGGCATGGCGATTCAGATCAGCCCCCCCTCCCGCCCCTCGGGCACCCTCTCCCATAAATGGGAGAGGGTCATCAGAAGGCCGCTTTCAGTCGTCGCTGATCTCGATGCTCGGCATCGCCGGCTGGCCGGCCTGGGCGATGCGCGCGCCGACCTTGCGCGCCAGGTCCTGATAGATCATGGCGATCTGGCTTTCCGGATCGGCGATGGTGGTCGGCTTGCCGTCGTCGGCCTGCATACGGATGGCCATCGACAGCGGCAGGGACGCCAGCAGCTCGACACCGTATTGCGCCGCCAGCTTCTCGCCGCCACCCTCGCCGAACAGGTGCTCGGCATGGCCGCAGTTGGAGCAGATGTGCACGGCCATGTTCTCCACCACGCCCAGCACCGGGATATGCACCTTGCGGAACATCTCCACGCCCTTCTTGGCATCCAGCAGGGCCAGGTCCTGCGGCGTGGTGACTATCACGCTGCCGGCCACCGGCACCTTCTGCGCCAGGGTCAGCTGGATGTCGCCGGTACCCGGCGGCATGTCCACCACCAGGTAATCCAGGTCGTTCCAGGCGGTCTGGGTGATCAGCTGCAGCAGCGCGCCGCTGACCATCGGCCCGCGCCAGACCATCGGCGTGTTGTCGTCGGTGAGAAAGGCCATGGACATCACCTGCACGCCATGCGCCTCGAGCGGCACGAACCACTTCTGTTCGCGCACCTGCGGCCGGGTGCCTTCGGCGATGCCGAACATGATGCCCTGGCTGGGGCCGTAGATATCGGCGTCGAGAATGCCCACCCGCGCGCCTTCGCGGGCCAGGGCCAGGGCCAGGTTGGCCGCGGTGGTGGACTTGCCCACCCCGCCCTTGCCCGAGGCCACGGCGATCACGTTCTTCACCCCGGCCAGCGCCGGCACCTGGGCCTGGCCCTGGTGCGAGTCGATGACGCAGTCGACCTTTACCTGCGCACTGTCGACGCCATCGAGGTTCTCCAGCGCCATCTGCAGCATCTGCGCCCAGCCGTTCTTGAACAGCCCGGCGGCGTAGCCCAGCTGCAGACGCACATTGACCAGGCCACCCTGGATCTCGACCTCGCGCAGGCAGCCGGCGCTGACCGGGTCCTGATCCAGGTGGGGGTCGGTGAACCGACGCAGACAGGCTTCGACCGCTTCGCGGGTGACGGCACTCATGCAAGAACTCCAAGAACAAGGCAGGGCAGAAACAGGCGCCCATCATAGCAGCAGCGCCATCGGGCGATGGAGCACGGCGCTTTTCCGTGGCGCAGGTAGCTTGAAGCTTGTCGCTTCCCTTATAGTTGCCGACTTCCCTCGTTTTACCAGTGCAGCCGATCACCATGACCGAAGCCCGCAAGATTCTCGTTACCAGCGCCCTCCCCTACGCCAACGGCTCGATCCACCTCGGCCATATGCTCGAGTACGTGCAGACCGACATGTGGGTGCGCTTCCAGAAACTGCGCGGCAACCAGGCGATCTACGTGTGCGCCGACGACGCCCACGGCTCGGCCATCATGCTGCGCGCCGAGAAGGAAGGCATCACCCCCGAGCAGCTGATCGCCAATGTGCAGGCCGAGCACACCGCCGATTTCGCCGACTTCGGCGTGGACTTCGACAACTACCACTCGACCCACTCGCAGGAGAACCGCGAGCTGTCGGCGGCGATCTACCTCAAGCTGCGCGACGCCGGGCATATCGCCACCCGCTCGGTGACCCAGTACTTCGACCCGGAAAAGGGCATGTTCCTCGCCGACCGCTTCATCAAGGGTACCTGCCCCAAGTGTGCGGCCGAGGACCAGTACGGCGACAACTGCGAGAAATGCGGCGCCACCTACGCCCCCACCGAGCTGAAGGACCCGCGCTCGGCGATCTCCGGCGCGGTGCCGGTACTCAAGGACTCCAAGCACTTCTTCTTCAAGCTGCCGGACTTCGAGGCCATGCTCAAGCAGTGGACCCGCAGCGGCAGCCTGCAGGAGGCGGTGGCCAACAAGATCGCCGAATGGCTCGACGGCGGCCTGCAGGAGTGGGACATCAGCCGCGATGCGCCCTACTTCGGCTTCGAGATTCCCGACGAGCCGGGCAAGTACTTCTACGTCTGGCTGGACGCACCGATCGGCTATATGGCCAGCTTCAAAAATCTTTGTGCGCGCCGCCCGGAGCTTTCCTTCGACGCCTTCTGGAACAAGGATTCGACCGCCGAGCTGTATCACTTCATCGGCAAGGACATCGTCAACTTCCACGCCCTGTTCTGGCCGGCCATGCTCGAAGGCGCCGGCTACCGCAAGCCCACCACGGTCAACGTGCACGGCTACCTGACGGTGAACGGGCAGAAGATGTCCAAATCGCGCGGCACCTTTATCAAGGCGCGCACCTACCTCGATCACCTCAACCCCGAGTACCTGCGTTACTACTACGCCAGCAAGCTGGGCCGCGGCGTCGATGACCTCGACCTGAACCTCGAGGACTTCGTGCAGAAGGTCAACTCCGACCTGGTCGGCAAGGTGGTCAATATCGCCAGCCGCTGCGCCGGCTTTATCCACAAGGGCAACAATGGGATGCTGGTCGCCGCCAATCCCGAGCCCGAGCTGTGGGCCGCCTTCCAGGCCGCCGCACCGAGCATCGCCGAAGCCTACGAGGCGCGCGACTTCTCCCGCGCCATGCGCGAAATCATGGCCCTGGCCGACCGCGCCAACGCCTGGATCGCCGACAAGGCGCCCTGGGCGCTGAACAAGGTGGAAGGCAAGCAGGCCGAAGTGCAGGAAATCTGCGCCCTGGGCGTCAACCTGTTCCGCCAGTTGGTGATCATGTTGAAACCCGTGCTGCCGAAACTGGCCGCCGACGCCGAAGCCTTCCTCAATGTCGCCCCGCAAACCTGGGCCGACCTGACGCAGCCGCTGGCCAACCACCAGCTCAACCCGTTCAACCCGCTGCTGACCCGTATAGAACCCGCGAAGATAGACGCCATGATCGAAGCCTCCAAGGAAGACCTGGCCGCAGAAAGCGCCAAGCCTGCCGGTAACGGCGAACTGAGCAAGGACCCGCTGGCCGCCGAGATCGCCTTCGACGCCTTCGCCGCCGTCGACCTGCGTATCGCCCTGATCGAGAAGTGCGAGTTCGTCGAGGGCGCCGACAAGCTGCTGCGCCTGTCGCTGGATATCGGCGACGCCAAGCGCAACGTGTTCTCCGGGATCAAGTCCGCCTACCCGGACCCGAGCAAGCTGGAAGGCCGCCTGACCCTGTACGTGGCCAACCTGGCGCCGCGCAAGATGAAGTTCGGCGTGTCCGAAGGCATGGTGCTGGCCGCCGGTCCCGGCGGCGAGGAAATCTACCTGCTCAGCCCGGACAGCGGCGCCAAACCGGGCCAGCGCGTCAAGTAAGCGCCAGCTAGGCTTATAGGCGTCGAACAAGCCGGCCAATGCCGGCTTGTTTGCTTCTGCGCGCTTCCCGATAATAAGCGCCCTTTTTCTATGGCCTTTTCGAGCACAACGGCAACCCGATGACCGAACTCGTCCTGATCATGGTCAGCGCCATCCTGGTCAATAACTTCGTGCTGGTGCAGTTCCTCGGCCTGTGCCCCTTCATGGGCGTGTCGAAGAAGATCGAGACGGCCATCGGCCTGTCCCTGGCCACCACCTTCGTCCTGACCCTGGCCGCCATGTGCAGCTACCTGGTGCAGCAGTACGTGCTCAGGCCGCTGGACCTGGAGTTCCTGCGCACCATCAGCTTCATCCTGGTGATCGCGGTGACCGTGCAGTTCACCGAGATGGTGGTGAACAAGACCAGCCCGCTGCTGTACCGCGTGCTGGGCATCTTCCTGCCGCTGATCACCACCAACTGCATCGTTCTCGGCGTGGCCCTGCTCAACGCCAACAAGGCCGAGTTCACCTTCGTCACCGCCACCGCCAACGGCTTCGCCGCCGGCCTGGGCTTCTCCCTGGTGCTGGTGCTGTTCGCCGCCATGCGCGAGCGCATCGCCATCGCCGACGTGCCGAAATCCTTCCAGGGCGCGGCCATCGGCATGATCACCGCGGGCCTGATGTCGTTGGCGTTCATGGGCTTTACCGGGTTGATCAAGCTATGAACCTGGTTCTCGTCGCCGTCCTCGCCCTGCTCGGCCTGTGCCTGCTGGCCGGCGCCATCCTCGGTTTCGCCGCGGTGCGCTTCAAGGTCGAGGGCGACCCCATCGCCGAGCAGATCAACGCCCTGCTGCCGCAGACCCAGTGCGGCCAGTGCGGCTACCCTGGCTGCAAGCCCTACGCCGAGGCGATCGCCGGCGGCGACAAGATCAACAAGTGCCCGCCCGGCGGCGAGGCGACCATCGCCGCCTTGGCCGATCTGCTCGACGTCGAGCCCGAGCCGCTGGACGCGGTGGAAGGCGAGAAGCCGCAGATGGTCGCCTATATCCGCGAGGCCGAGTGCATCGGCTGCACCAAGTGCATCCAGGCCTGCCCGGTGGACGCCATAGTCGGTGCGGCGCGGCAGATGCACACGGTGATCGTCAGCGAATGCACCGGCTGCGACCTGTGCGTGGAGCCCTGCCCGGTGGACTGCATCGACATGCTCGAAGTGGGCGGCAGCGTACAGAGCTGGAAATGGGACAAGCCGCTGGCGCCCGGCCAGTTGATCGCCAGTGACCGGGAGCAGGCGGCATGAGCGCGCAAGAGCGTATCTGGGATATCCCCGGCGGCATCCATCCGGCCGAGCGCAAGGAACTGTCCAACCGCACCCCGATCCAGCAGGCGCCGCTGCCCAAGCGCCTGGTGTTGCCGCTGGGCCAGCATATCGGCGCCGTCGCCGAGCCCTGCGTGGTGGTCGGCCAACGGGTGCGCAAGGGCGAGAAGATCGCCGAAGCCAACGGCTTCGTCAGCGCGCCGCTGCATGCCCCGACCTCCGGCACCGTCAGCTTTATCGGCCCGCAGCCCTACCCGCACGCTTCCGGCATGCTGGCGCCGGCCATCGTGATCGACAGCGACGGCCTGGACGAGTGGATCGAACTGACCCCGCATCCCGACTACCGGCATATGGCATCCGCCGAGCTGCTGGCGCTGATCCGCGAGGCCGGCATCAGTGGCCTGGGCGGTGCGGGCTTCCCCACCGCGGTGAAGCTCACCGCGCGGCCGACGCAGAAGATCCACACGCTGATCATCAACGGCACCGAGTGCGAGCCCTACATAACCGCCGACGACCTGCTGATGCGCGAACGCGCAGCTGAGCTGGTTTCCGGCATCGATATCCTGGTGCAGCTGATCCAGCCCGAGCAGGTGCTGATCGGCATCGAGGACAACAAGCCCGAGGCCATCGCCGCGGTGCGCGGCGCCTGCAGCGAGCGCAGCTACCAGGTGCGGGTGTTCCCCACCAAGTACCCCTCCGGCGGCGAGAAGCAGCTGATCCAGATTCTCACCGGTGTCGAGGTGCCATCGGGCGGCCTGCCGGCCGATATCGGCATCCTCTGCCAGAACGTCGGCACCTGCGTGGCCGTGCACGAGGCCGTGGTTCACGGCAAGCCGCTGATCTCGCGCATCACCACCCTCACCGGCGAGGCCCTGGCGCGCCCGGGCAACGTCGAGGCGCTGCTCGGTACGCCAGTCGGCGAGCTGCTGGAATTTGCCGGGCTCGACCGGAGCAAACTCAATCGCCTGATCATGGGCGGACCGATGATGGGCTTTACCCTGCCCAGCCTCGAGGTGCCGCTGATCAAGACCGCCAACTGCCTGCTGGCCAGTACCGCCGCCGAGCTGCCGCCACCGCCGCCGGCGCTGCCCTGCATTCGCTGCGGCGAATGCGCCGAGGCCTGCCCGGCCAGCCTGCTGCCGCAGCAGCTGCACTTCTTCGCCCTGGGCCAGGAGCACGAGCAGCTCAAGGCACACAACCTGTTCGACTGCATCGAGTGCGGCGCCTGCGCCTATGTCTGCCCCTCGAGCATCCCGCTGGTGCAGTACTACCGCGCGGCCAAGGCGGAAATCCGCGAATTGGAGCAGAAGCAGCTCAAGGCCGAGCACTCCAAGCAGCGCTTCGAGCAGCGCCAGGAGCGCCTGCGCCGCGCCGAGGAACAGAAGGAAGCCGAACGCAAGGCGCGCGCCGAGAAGGCCGCCCGCGCCAAGGCGGCGCAGGCCGAGGCGCCGCCGGCTGCCGCCGCCCCGGCCGACGAGGCGCTGAAGAAACTCAGGATCGAGGCCAGCATGGCCCAGGTCGCCCTGAAGAAGGCGGAAAAACAGCTGTCCGCCCACGACACGCCGGAGCTGCAGGCCCAGGTCGCCGAGCTGCGCACCGCTGCCGAAGCCGCACAGAAGGCCCTGGCCGACGCACAAGCGGCTGCCCCTGCCCCGGCGCCTAAACCGGCCGGTGACGAAGCGCTGAAAAAGGCCAAGATCGACGCCGCCATGCTCAAGGCCCAGCTGCGCAAGCTGGAAAAGATCGAGGCCCCGGACGACGACCAGCAGGCCGAACTCGCCCGTGTGCGTCAACAACTGGAAGCAGCCGAGAAGGCCCTGGCCGATCTGGAAAGCCAGACGCCCGCCCCGGCCGCCAAACCCGCCGGCGACGAGGCGCTGAAAAAGGCCAAGATCGACGCCGCCATGCTCAAGGCCCAGCTGCGCAAGCTGGAAAAGATCGAGACCCCGGACGACGACCAGCAGGCCGAACTCGCCCGCCTGCGCCAGCAGCTGGAAGCCGCCGAGAAGGCCCTGGCCAGCCTGGAAAGCCAGACGCCCGCCCCGGCCGCCAAACCCGCCGGCGACGAAGCGCTGAAAAAGGCCAAGATCGACGCCGCCATGCTCAAGGCCCAGCTGCGCAAGCTGGAAAAGATCGAAAACCCGGACGACGACCAGCAGGCCGAACTCGCCCGTGTGCGCCAGCAGCTGGAAGCCGCCGAGAAGGCCCTGGCCAGCCTGGAAAGCCAGGCGCCCGCCCCCGCCGCCAAGCCGGCCGGCGACGAGGCGCTGAAAAAGGCCAAGGTCGAGCTGGCGATGAAGCGCGCCGAACTGAAGAAGGCCGAGAAGGCCGGCGCCGACGAAACCGAACTGCAGCCGCTGCGCGATGCCCTGGTTGCCGCCGAGCAGGCCCTGCACGCCGCCGAGGCGGCCTCGGACAAGCCGGCGCCGGAGCTGGTACGCCGCGAACGCCCCGGCGTGGACGAAACGCTGAAAGCCCTGAAAACCGAAGTGGCCTTCGCCCGCGCCGACCTGCGCAAGCTGGAGCGCGACGACAACGCCGCCAGCGAGGCGCTGGAACAGGCCCGCACGCGCCTGGCCGAGGCCGAACGCCAACTGGCCGAATACCAACCCTGATATCCGCCCCGGACGCAATCCGGGGACAAACACCACACCCGACAGCGCAGCGACAGCAACGACCGGAGCGCCAATGGCCCTGCCCCGCATCACATCGCCCCACGCCAAGGGCAGCAATCGCACCCAGCAGGTCATGCTGCAGGTGCTGCTGGCCACGGTGCCGGGCATTCTCGCCCTGACCTGGCTGTTCGGCGCAGGCACCCTGTTCAATCTGATCCTGGCCAGCCTGTTCGCCCTGGCGTTCGAGGCGGCGATCCTGGCCGCGCGTCAGCGTCCGCTAGCGTTCTTCCTCAAGGATTACAGCGCCCTGGTCACCGCCGTGCTGCTGGCCCTGGCGCTGCCGCCCTACGCGCCCTGGTGGCTGACCCTGGTGGCGGTGGGTTTCGCCATCGTCTTCGGCAAGCAGCTCTACGGCGGCCTTGGGCAGAACCCCTTCAACCCGGCCATGCTCGGCTACGTGGTGGTGCTGATCTCCTTTCCGGTGGAGATGACCAGCTGGCCCGTGCCGCATGGCGTCGCCCTGCTCGATGGCCTGCAGCACATCCTCGGTATCGCCGCGCTGCCCGACGGCTGGGCCCAGGCCACCGCGCTGGACGCGCTGAAGGTCAACAAGAGCCTGACCATGGACGAGCTGCGCGCCGCCAACCCGGCCTTCGGCCACTTCGGCGGCGCCGGCAGCGAGGCGGTCAACCTGGCCTTTCTCGCCGGCGGCCTGTACCTGCTGCACAAGCGCATCTTCAGCTGGCACGCGCCGGTCGGCATGCTCGGCGCCCTGGCCGTGATGAGCCTGCTGTTCTGGAACGGCAGCGGCTCGGACTCCAACGGCTCGCCGCTGTTTCACCTGCTCAGCGGCGCCACCATGCTCGGCGCCTTCTTCATCGTCACCGACCCGGTGTCCGGCGCCACCAGCAACCGCGGCCGCCTGGTGTTCGGCATCGGCGTCGGCGTGCTGGTCTACGTGATCCGCGCCTGGGGCGGTTACCCGGACGCAGTGGCCTTCGCCGTGTTGCTGATGAACCTGGCCGCACCGACCATCGACTACTACACCCGGCCGCGCAGCTACGGCCACCGCAAGCCCAATAGCGGCTTCAAGCTGGGAGAATGAGCATGCTGCCGGAAATCAGCCGCTCGATGCTGAAGAACGCCCTGGTGCTGGGCCTGTTCGCCATCGCCACCGTCGGCAGTGTGGCCCTGTTGCAACAGGCCACCGCCAGCCGCATCGCCGCCGCCGAGCGCGAGGCGCAGGTGCGCGCCCTGGGCGAGATCCTGCCGGCCGGCAGCTACGACAACCACCTGCTGGACAACCGCATCGAGGTCAACGCCCGCGAACTCGGCCAGCGCAGCCCGCAGTCGGCCTACCTGGCGCTCAAGGACGGGGCGCCCAGCGCGCTGATCCTGCCGGTCACCGCTCCGGACGGCTACAGCGGCGCCATCCACCTGCTGGTCGGCATCTTCGCCGACGGCCGCCTGGCCGGCGTGCGCGTGCTCGGCCACAAGGAAACCCCGGGGCTGGGCGACAAGATCGAACTGGCCAAGAGCCAGTGGATTCGCAGCTTCGACGGCAAATCCCTGAGTAACCCCGGCGCAGAGGGCTGGGCGGTGAAGAAGGATCGCGGCGAGTTCGACCAGTTCGCCGGTGCCACCATCACCCCGCGTGCGGTGGTCAAGGCCGTGCACGGCGCCCTGCAGTATTTCGACGCACACCGCGCCCAGCTGCTGGGCCTGGCGGAGGACGCGCAATGACCAGCTACCGCGAGATCACAATCAACGGCCTGTGGAAGAACAACCCGGCGCTGGTGCAACTGCTCGGCCTCTGCCCGCTGCTGGGGGTGAGCAACTCCACGGTCAACGCCCTCGGCCTGGCGCTGGCCAGCGCGGTGGTGCTGGTGTGCTCCAACACCGCGGTGTCGCTGGTGCGCGGCGTGGTCAACACCGCCGTGCGCCTGCCCGCCTTCGTGATGATCATCGCCGCGCTGACCACCTGCATCGAGCTGCTGATGCAGGCCTTCACCTACGAGCTGTACCAGATCCTCGGCATCTTCATCCCGCTGATCACCACCAACTGCGTGATCCTCGGCCGCGCCGACGGCTTCGCGGCGAAGAACGCGCCGCCGCGCGCCGCCTACGACGGCCTGATGATGGGCCTGGGCTTCGGCGCGGTGCTGGTGCTGATCGGTGCCGCCCGCGAGCTGCTCGGCACCGGCGCCCTGCTGGCCAACATGCACCTGCTGTTCGGCCCGGTTGCGGCCGACTGGCAGATCACCCTGGTCAGCGACTACAAGGGTTTTCTCCTGGCCATCCTGCCGCCGGGCGCCTTTATCGTCCTCGGCCTGCTGATCGCCGGCAAGAACCGCATCGACCAGGTATTGGCCGAGCGGGCCAAGGCCGCCGCCCCCGAGGCGCCCGCGCCAAGCCGTCGCGTGCGCGTGACCGGAGTGATCGAGTGAACGCCGCCAAACGCCTGGAAATCTTCCGCCGTCTGCACGAGGACAACCCGGAACCGAAGACCGAGCTGGCCTACAGCACGCCCTTCGAGTTGCTGGTAGCCGTCACCCTGTCGGCCCAGGCCACCGACGTCAGCGTCAACAAGGCCACCGCCAAGCTGTTCCCGGTAGCCAACACCCCGGAGGCCATCTATGCCCTGGGTGTCGAAGGGCTTAGCGAGTACATCAAGACCATCGGCCTGTACAACAGCAAGGCGAAGAACGTCATCGAGGCCTGCCGCATCCTCATCGAGAAGCACGGCAGCCAGGTGCCGGACAACCGCGAGGACCTCGAAGCCCTGCCCGGCGTCGGCCGCAAGACCGCCAACGTAGTGCTCAACACCGCCTTCCGCCAGCTGGCCATGGCGGTGGACACCCATATCTTCCGGGTCAGCAACCGTACCGGCATCGCCCCCGGCAAGAACGTGCTGGAGGTGGAGAAGAAGCTGCTCAAGTTCGTGCCCAAGGACTATCTGCTCGACGCCCACCACTGGCTGATCCTGCATGGCCGCTACGTCTGCACCGCGCGCAAACCGCGCTGCGGCGCCTGCCGCATCGAGGATCTGTGCGAGTACAAGGCGAAGACCTCGGACGATTGATCGACCATTGATCCGAGCGATCGTCCGATTGAAAAAATCTTTTTTACCCGCTCTATTTTTGCCGCTATAAGGTGCGCAAATGGCCCCGGAGCCTGGAGTGGAACATATGAGCACTGACAAAGAAGACCTCGAACTGGACGAAGACTTTGTCGCGGAAGAATCGGACGATGCCGAGCCTGCGGTGGAAGTCGCCAAGACCAACCTGACCAAGCGCCGCATCATCGACAACTTCCTCGAAGAGCGACGCCTGCACAAGCAGCTGGCCGAGTACGACTTCGACATCTGAACGTCGAGTCGAATAAAAAAAGCCCCGCACAATGCGGGGCTTTTTCGTGGCGGCGATAACCTCAGTCCTTGCGCGACGGCGACAGCAGCTCGATCTTGTAGCCGTCCGGATCTTCCACGAAAGCCAGGATGCTCGAACCGTGCTTCATCGGCCCCGGTTCGCGGGTGATCTTGCCGCCGCGCGAGCGGATGTCCTCGCAGGCCTTGTAGACGTCGGCCACTTCCAGGGCGATATGGCCGTAGCCGGTGCCCAGCTCGTAGCTGTCCACGCCCCAGTTGTGGGTCAGTTCGATCACGCTGTTGTGCGCCTCGTCGCCGTAACCGACGAAGGCCAGGGTGAACTCGCCGTCCGGGTAGTCCTTGCGGCGCAGCAGGGTCATGCCCAGCACTTCGGTGTAGAAGGCGATGGATTTGTCCAGGTCGCCGACGCGCAGCATGGTATGCAGCAGTCTCATCAGGTTTCTCCTCAGCGATTGGCCGTGATCTCGGCTCTAAAAAGAAACCCCGGCTCGTGGCCGGGGTTCCTCTGACACGGTGCAAGCAGTCTATCAGATCAGCTTGCGGCCCTTGCCGGCGGCGATGCGCATGCGCAGGGCGTTGAGCTTGATGAAGCCGGCCGCGTCCTGCTGGTTGTAGGCGCCGCCATCTTCTTCGAAGGTGGCGATATTGGCGTCGAACAGCGAGTCGTCGGACTTGCGGCCGGTGACGATGACGTTGCCCTTGTACAGTTTCAGGCGCACCACGCCGTTCACGTTGGCCTGGGAGGCGTCGATCATCTGCTGCAGCATCAGACGCTCCGGGCTCCACCAAAAACCGTTGTAGATTAGGCTGGCGTATTTCGGCATCAGCTCGTCTTTCAGGTGGGCCACTTCGCGGTCGAGGGTGATCGACTCGATGGCGCGGTGGGCGCGCAGCATGATGGTGCCGCCGGGCGTCTCGTAGCAGCCGCGCGACTTCATGCCGACATAGCGGTTTTCCACGATGTCCAGACGGCCGATGCCGTTGGCGCCGCCAATGCGGTTCAGCTCGGCCAGCACCTGAGCCGGCGTCATGGCCTTGCCGTCGATGGCGACGATGTCACCGGCCTGGTAGGTCAGCTCGATATAGGTCGGTGCGTCCGGAGCTGCCTCAGGCGAGACAGTCCATTTCCACATGTCTTCTTCGTGCTCGGTCCAGGTGTCTTCCAGCACGCCGCCCTCGTAGGAGATGTGCAGCAGGTTGGCGTCCATGGAGTACGGCGACTTCTTCTTGCCGTGGCGCTCGATCGGGATGGCGTGCTTCTCGGCGTAGTCCATCAGCTTCTCGCGCGACAGCAGGTCCCACTCACGCCAGGGGGCGATGACCTTCACGCCCGGCTTCAGTGCGTAGGCGCCCAGCTCGAAGCGCACCTGATCGTTGCCCTTGCCGGTGGCGCCGTGGGAGATGGCGTCGGCGCCAGTCTCGTTGGCGATCTCGATCAGGCGCTTGGCGATCAGCGGACGAGCGATGGAGGTACCCAGCAGGTACTCGCCTTCGTAGATGGTGTTGGCGCGGAACATGGGGTAGACGAAATCGCGGACGAACTCTTCGCGCAGGTCGTCGATGTAGATTTCCTTGACGCCCATCGCCTGGGCCTTGGCACGGGCCGGCTCGACCTCCTCGCCCTGGCCGAGGTCAGCGGTGAAGGTCACCACTTCACAGTTGTAGGTATCTTGCAGCCACTTGAGGATCACCGAGGTGTCCAGGCCACCGGAATAGGCCAGAACTACCTTTTTGACGTCCGCCATGCCATCACTCCACGGGTTGTACGGTAAAAACCGTGATTCTACTGACCCTGCGGGCCAATTTACAGGGGCGCGACAGCTTGTGACGACGAAGCGACGCCGTTTTTCGCCTCAGGACGGCGTGCTGCCGGCCGGATCGACCGGGGCGCTCGGCGCAGTGTCAGGCGCCGTGCTCGGCGGCGCGACCTCGGCCGGCGGCAGGCGCTCCAGGCGCAGGGTGGCGCGGCGGTTCTTGGCGCGGTTGGCCTCGCTGTTGTTGGGTGCCAGCGGGTAACGCTCGCCATGAAAACGCAGGGTGATCTGCTCCACCGGCACGCCGCCGGCCACCAGGTACTCCTGCACCGCCAGGGCGCGGCGGCGCGACAGGTCGCGGTTGGTCAGGCGGTTGCCGCTGTTGTCGGCGTGACCGTCGATCTGGAAGCTGTTGATGCTGGGGTCGGCCTTGATGAAGTCGAGCACGATGTCCAGCTTGGCGCGGGCCATGGCGTCCAGCTCGACACCGCCGCCGGGAAAGCCGATCTGCGCCTGGCGGATCTGCTCGAAGTTGACCGGCAGCAGCTTGGCCGTGCAGGCCTGGTAGTCCTCGTAGGCCTTGTGGAACTTCACCGGCAGCAGGCGCACCTCGAGGCTGTCGCCGCCGTTGAGGGTGCGGTGGCGCACCAGCGGGCTGCGCCCTTCCAGCAGACCGGTCAGCAGCCGCGCGCCCTGCTCATGGGAGCTATTGAACGGCACCTCGCCGTTGCCGACGCTGACCACGCCCAGGTGGATGTCGCCGCGCCCCGGTTGCCAGGGCGCTGCCGCCGCCAGCAGGGTCGCCGAGCCGGCGCCGAGCCAGCGTTCACGCGCCTTGAGGCGGAAGGTCACCTGCTCGCCGGCACGGCGCACGAACTCGCCGCTGCCGAACTGACTGATCGGCTGGCTCAGGCGGCACTCGAACTGATCGCCCTCGACCTTCCATTCCACCTGTTCCAGGCGGGTCTGAAAGCTGACGGCGTGCGCCGGCAGGCTCAGGGCCAGGCCGGCCAGCAGACAGGGAAGGACAAGACGGGGCTGGCGCACGACGGGCTCCACGAAAACACGGTTCTCCCTAGGTATCGGTGCCTTGGCGAAAAACTGTAGGGGCGAATTGCTTCGCGCACCGCTCGTGTCGGCACGCAAAATCCGCCGGCGCGACGTAGTCCGTCCCGTCCACAGCGCATTTTCCGGCGGTTTCCGGTAGCATTCCGCTCACGTTTTACCCGCCTGGAAGCCCCCATGTCCGACCGCCTGACTCTTCTGCGTCCCGATGACTGGCACATTCACCTGCGCGATGGCGCGGTGCTGCCGCACACCGTCGGCGACGTCGCGCGCACCTTCGCCCGCGCCATCATCATGCCCAACCTGGTACCGCCGGTACGCAACGCCGCCGAGGCCGACGCCTATCGCCAGCGCATTCTGGCCGCACGCCCGGCCGGCAGCCGCTTCGAGCCGCTGATGGTGCTCTACCTCACCGACAACACCAGCCCCGAGGACGTGCGCCAGGCCAAGGCCGCCGGCTTCGTCCACGCCGCCAAGCTGTACCCGGCCGGCGCCACCACCAACTCCGATTCGGGCGTGACCAGCATCGACAAGATCTTCCCGGTGCTGGAAGCCATGGCCGAGGTGGGCATGCCGCTGCTGGTGCACGGCGAGGTGACCCGCGCCGAGATCGACGTGTTCGACCGCGAGAAGGCCTTTATCGACGAGCACCTGCGCCGTGTGGTCGAGCGCTTCCCCACGCTGAAAGTGGTGTTCGAGCACATCACCACCCGCGACGCGGTGCAGTTCGTCGAGGCCGCGCCGGCCAACGTCGGCGCCACCATCACCGCCCATCACCTGCTGTACAACCGCAACCACATGCTGGTCGGCGGCATCCGCCCGCACTTCTATTGCCTGCCGATCCTCAAGCGCAACGTGCACCAGGAAGCCCTGCTCGACGCCGCCGTCAGCGGCAGCCGCAAGTTCTTCCTCGGCACCGACTCGGCGCCGCACGCCAAGCACGCCAAGGAAGCCGCCTGCGGCTGCGCCGGCTGCTACACCGCCTATGCCGCCATCGAGCTGTATGCCGAGGCCTTCGAGCAGCGCGGTGCGCTGGACAAGCTGGAAGGCTTCGCCAGCTGCCACGGTCCGGACTTCTACGGCCTGCCGCGCAACAGCGACTCGATCACCCTGGTGCGCCAGGACTGGACCGCCCCGGCCAGCCTGCCGCTGGGCGAGCAGACGGTGATCCCCCTGCGCGCCGGCGAAACCCTGCGCTGGAAGCTGCAGGAGGGCCAAGCGTGAGCGAAGAGCATTACGACGACGAACTCGATCCCAGCCTGCCGTCCGGCCCGCGCACGCCCATGGCGGCGCGCTTTCGCGGCTACCTGCCGGTGGTGGTGGACGTCGAGACCGGCGGTTTCAACTGCGCCACCGACGCCCTGCTGGAGATCGCCGCAACCACCATCGCCATGGACGAGAGCGGCTTCCTCTACCCGGATCACACCCACTTCTTCCGCATCGAGCCGTTCGAAGGCGCCAATATCGAGGCGGCGGCGCTGGAGTTCACCGGGATCAAGCTGGATCACCCGCTGCGTATGGCGGTGAGCGAGGAGCACGCCCTCGGCGAGATCTTCAAGGGCCTGCGCAAGTCGATCAAATCGGCAGGCTGCAAGCGCGCCATCCTGGTCGGCCACAACAGCAGCTTCGACCTGGGTTTCCTCAACGCCGCGGTGGCCCGTTGCGGCATCAAGCGCAACCCCTTCCACCCCTTCTCCAGCTTCGACACCGCCACCCTGGCCGGCCTCGCCTACGGCCAGACCGTACTGGCCAAGGCCTGCCAGACCGCCGGCATCGAGTTCGACGGCAAGGAGGCGCACTCGGCGCGCTACGACACCGAGAAGACCGCCGAGCTGTTCTGCGGCATCGTCAACCGCTGGAAGGAAATGGGCGGCTGGGACGAATTCGACCAGTAAGCCGTTGCGCGGCAATCAGTCCCCACCAGAAACCGGCCTCGCGCCGGTTTTTTGCCGATGCCCCATCGCGTCTGGCCGCCCGGCCTCGCAGGCTGCAGCCCAGTGATGCGCACCACCCGCCCCGGCCACTCGACCCTTTTGCCTGCTGCCGGCCGTCGCCAGGCGCAGTCAAAAACTCTTCCGGATTCTTTCTGGCCGCGGCCGCCACGGCGGCAACCGTTCGTCAGCCAGCCAGGTCTCTAGCGCGGGCATTTGCAAGAGTTCTTTGACAAGCATTCTCATTAACATTAGTATCCGTCGCATCAAACAGATCCACCAAGACGAGCCTTGCTTATGTACGTCTGCCTCTGTGAAGGTGTCACCGATACGCAAATCCGCGACGCGGTCTATGAAGGCTGCTGCAGCTACCGTGAAGTGCGCAGCACCCTCGGCATCGCCAGCCAGTGCGGCAAGTGCGCCTGCCTGGCCAAGCAGGTGGTCCGCGAAACCATCGGCGAAGTGCAGAGCAGCCAGGCCGCCCTGGCCTACCCCGCCGGCTTCGTCGCCGCCTGAGGCAGCCCGCTCGCATAAGAAACCGGATCGGCGATCCGGTTTTTTTATGCCCTGCCATACCGGTACCCCCGCCAAGGCCGCTGAAAACGCGCCCCCTAGCCCGGATGCAATCCGGGGCAGGCGTCCCGATTGCATGCGGCATACGCCAGGCCAATAAAAAACCGGATCGAGGATCCGGTTTTTCGTTGGGGCGAAGAACCTTGGACTCAGCGATAAGCCTCGAACAGCCCCGTCGCCCCCATGCCGCCGCCAACGCACATGGTAACGATGCCGTAGCGCAGCTGGCGGCGCTGCAGCTCGCGCACCAGATGGCCGACCTGGCGCGAGCCGGTCATGCCGAAGGGGTGGCCGATGGAGATGGAGCCGCCGTTGACGTTGTACTTGGCGTTGACGATCTCCAGCTTGTCGCGGCAGTACAGGCACTGCGAGGCGAAGGCTTCGTTGAGCTCCCACAGGTCGATGTCGTCGACCGTCAGGCCTTTGGCCTTGAGCAGCTTGGGCACCGAGAACACCGGGCCGATGCCCATCTCGTCGGGCTCGCAGCCAGCCACAGTAAAACCACGGAAATAGGCCTTGGGCGTCAGGCCCAACTCGAGCGCTTTCTCCAGGCTCATCACCAGGGTCATGGAGGCGCCGTCGGAAAGCTGCGAGGCATTGCCGGCGGTGACACTGCCGGCCGGATCGAAGGCCGGCTGCAGCGCGGCCAGGGATTCGAGGCTGGTGTCCGGGCGGTTGCAGTCGTCCGCCTCGACCACGCCGTCGACGATCCGCTTCTCGCCGCTGGCCTTGTCCTCGACCTGGTACTTCACCGCCATCGGTACGATTTCGTCGGCGAACAGCCCCTCGGCCTGGGCGCGGGCGGTGCGCTGCTGGCTCTGCAGGGCATAGGCGTCCTGGGCCTCGCGGGTGATGCCGTAGCGGTTGGCGACGATCTCGGCGGTCTTGCCCATGGGGTAGTAGATGCCGGGGTTGTCCTTTTGCAGCAGCGGGTTGAACAGCTTGTCCATGTTCATGCTTTTCAGGGTCATGGTGATGGACTCGACGCCACCGGCGACGATGATATCGCTGCAGCCGGACGCCACCTGGTTGGCGGCGATGGCGATGGCCTGCAGGCCCGAGGAACAGAAGCGGTTGAGGGTCATGCCCGCCACCGGGTTGCCCAGGCGCGACAGCACCGCGACGTTGCGGCCGATGTTCATGCCCTGCGCGCCCTCGTTGGAGCCGGCGCCGACGATGCAGTCGTCGACCTGCTTCGGATCGATGCCGTTGCGCACCAGCAGCGCGTCGACGCAGTGGGCGGCCATGTCGTCCGGCCGGGTCAGGTTGAACTTGCCGCGGAAGGACTTGGCCAGGCCAGTCCGCACGCTGTCGACTATCACCACTTCACGCATGACGCACCTCGTTGTTATTGGATGGCGGATATAGCGAAGATAAATCCGTCCGATCCCGGGGCGCGACCATCATTGATCCGGCGTATGCACCTCAATCCTTGGCGAAGGCCGCCTCGATCGCCTGGTTGATGGTGCGCAGCACCTTGACCCGGGCAAAGCGCTTGTCGTTGGCTTCCACCAGGGTCCAGGGGGCGATCTCGGTGCTGGTGCGGTCGACCATGTCGCCCACCGCGTCGGCGTATTGCGGCCACTTGTCGCGGTTGCGCCAGTCTTCCTCGGTGATCTTGAAACGCTTGAAGGGGATCTGCTCGCGCTCCTGGAAGCGCGCCAGCTGAGTGTCCTGGTCGATGGACAGCCAGAACTTGACCAGGATCGCCCCGGCGTCGCTCAGTTGCTCCTCGAAGTCGTTGATCTCGCCGTAGGCGCGCAGCCAGTCGGCCTCGCTGCAGTAACCCTCGACCCGCTCCACCAGCACCCGGCCATACCAGCTGCGGTCGAAGATGGTGAACTTGCCGCGCGCCGGGATATGCCGCCAGAAACGCCACAGGTAGGGCTGGGCGCGCTCTTCCTCGGTGGGCGCGGCCACCGGCACGATACGGTACTGGCGCGGATCCAGCGCGCCGGTAACGCGGCGGATGGCGCCGCCCTTGCCGGCCGCGTCGTAGCCCTCGAACACCGCGATCAGCGCGTGCTTGCGCATGCGCTTGTCACGCATCAAACCGGACAGACGCGCCTGCTCGACGGTCAGTTGCTCCTTGTAGTCGTCCTTGTCCAGCGCCTGGGTCATGTCCAGGCTGGCCAGCAGAGCGCTGCTGTCCAGGCTCGACACCAGCGGCGCGGCATGCGGCTGGCGCTGCGCGCGCTGCTGGCTGGCCAGCGCCGCCTGCAGTCCCTCGAGGAGGATGCGCCCGACGGTCAGGCTGCGGTAATACTCGTCGACCCCCTCGACCACGTACCAGGGCGCGTAGTCGCGGCTGGTGCGGCGCAGCACGCGCTCGCCGTAGTGGACGAACTTGTCGTAGGTCTTCGACTGCTGCCAGTCCAGCGGGCTGATGCGCCAGCTGTGCAGCGGGTCGTCCTTGAGCGCCTCCAGGCGCGCCTTCATGTGCTGCTTAGACAGGTGGAACCAGAACTTGAAGATCAGCGCGCCCTCGTCGCAGAGCATGCGCTCCAGGCGCTCGGCGCCATCGATGGCCTGATCCAGCACGGCGTCCTTGAAGCGCCCATGCACCCGGCCCTGAAGCATCTGGCTGTACCAATTGCCGAAGAACACGCCGATGCGCCCCTTCGGCGGCAGCTGACGCCAGTAGCGCCAGGCCGGCGGCCGCGCCAGTTCCTCGTCGGTCTGCACGTCGAAGGTGCTGACCTGGATCAGCCGCGGGTCCATCCACTCGTTGAGCAGCTTGACCGTCTCGCCCTTGCCGGCGCCCTCGATGCCGTTGATCAGCACGATCACCGGAAAGCGCGCCTGCTGCTTCAACTCGTACTGCGCCTCCAGCAGCGCCTCGCGCAGCGCCGGCTCTTCGGCTTCGAACCTGGCTTTATCGATGCTGCGGCCGATTTCGGCGGATTCGAACATGCGGCAACCTCCCTGGAATGATCACCACAGCGTAACGGATGATGCCCGCCTTTGCCTGTCGGCGCGGCGCGGTAGAATCGCCGCACGATCCAGCGGAACCCCTCCATGTCAGAACCTCATCACGCCCAGCTCGACTGGGACGAACGCGGCCAACCCCTGTCGCGTCACTTCGGCGACGTCTACTTCTCCCAGCAAGACGGCCTGGAAGAGACCCGCTACGTCTTCCTCGCCAACAACGACCTGGCGGCGCGCTTCGCCGCCCTCGGCGACGGCGAGTGCCTGTGCATCGGCGAAACCGGCTTCGGCACCGGGCTGAACTTCCTCTGCGCCTGGCAGCTGTTCGAACAGCAGGCGCCGGCCGGTGCGCGCCTGCACTTCGTCAGCGTGGAAAAGTACCCGCTGCAACTGGCCGACCTGCAGCGCGCCCTGGCCCTGTGGCCGGAGCTGGCGCCCCAGGCCGAGCAATTGCTGGTGCAGTACCGCGCCATTCACCCCGGCTACCAGCGCCTGCTGCTGGCCGATGGCCGCATCGCCTTGACCCTGCTGATCGGCGACGCGTTGGAGCAGCTGGCGCAACTGGATGCACGCATCGACGCCTGGTTCCTCGACGGCTTCAACCCGGCGAAGAACCCGCAAATGTGGACGCCCGAGCTGTTCGCCGAACTGGCGCGGCTGTCCGCTCCCGGCGCGACCCTGGGCACCTTCAGCAGCGCCGGGGTGGTGCGCCGGGCGCTGAACGACGCCGGCTTCCGGATGAAACGTGTACCCGGCCTGGGCAAGAAATGGGAGGTGCTCAAGGGGTGCTTCATCGGCGCCACGGGAGACGAGACCAAACCCTGGTTCGCCCGTCCTCCCCGCCCGGCGCAGGACAAACACGCAGTGGTGATCGGCGCCGGCCTGGCCGGCTGTGCCACGGCCGCCAGCCTGGCCGCGCGCGGCTGGCGGGTAAGCCTGCTGGAACGCCACGGCGAGGTGGCCGCCGAGGCCTCGGGCAACCCGCAGGGGGTGCTCTACCTCAAGCTCTCGGCCCACGGCACCGCGCTGTCGCAACTGATAGTCGCCGGCTTCGGCCACACCCGACGCCTGCTCGAACGCCTGCAACGCAGCGCCGACTGGGACGCCTGCGGCGTGCTGCAGCTGGCCTTCGACGCCAAGGAAACCGCGCGCCAGGCCAAGCTGGCCGCGGCCTTCCCCAGCGAGTTGCTGACACCGCTGACGCGCGAGCAGGCCGAGGCCCTGGCCGGCATTGGCCTGCCGGCCGGCGGCCTGTTCTACCCGGACGCCGGCTGGGTGCACCCGCCGGCGCTATGCCGGCTGCTGGCCGCGCATCCTTCGATCGACCTGCTGACGCACAGCGAGGCGCTGGAGCTGCGGCGCCATGACGACCAGTGGCAGGTGCTGGCAGGCCAGCAGGAGCTGGCCCGCGCGCCGGTGCTGGTGCTGGCCGCCGCCGCGGAAATCCGCCGTTTCGCGCAGAGCGCCGGCCTGCCGCTCAAGCGCATCCGCGGGCAGATCAGCCGCCTGCCGGCCAATTCGGCCAGCAGCGCCCTGCGCACCGTGGTCTGCGCCGACGGCTACGTCGCCCCGCCACGCGACGGCGAGCACACCCTGGGCGCCAGCTTCGACTTCCACAGCGACGACCTGACGCCGAGCGTCGCCGAACATGCCGGCAACCTCGAGCTGCTCAAGGATATCTCCAGCGACCTGGCCGAGCGCCTGCAGGCCGACCAGCTCGACCCGGCGCAGCTCGAAGGCCGCGCCGCCTTCCGCTGCACCAGCCCGGACTACCTGCCCATAGTCGGGCCGCTGGCCGATGCCGAGGCCTTCGCCGAACGCTACGTGGTGCTGGCCAAGGACGCCCGCCAGGTGCCGCAGGCGCCCTGCCCCTGGCTGCCCGGCCTGTACGTCAACAGCGGCCACGGCTCGCGCGGGCTGATTACCGCGCCGCTGTCCGGCGAGCTGATCGCCGCCTGGCTGGAAGGCGAACCCCTGCCGCTGCCACGCGCGGTGGCCGAGGCCTGTCACCCCAATCGCTTTGCCCTGCGCCGCCTGATTCGCGGCGAGTAAGTCCCTTCCTGGCACCTTCCCGCGACACGGCGTCGCGGAGCTGGTGGCTGCTCGCCGAAAATACTTAATGAAACAAATTCGTATTTACATTATCTTTACAAGCTCTTTCTAACCCCTCCTGCCGTATCGGAGCCGTCGCATGCACCGCAAGACCCGCCTCTGCCTCGCCATCAGCCTCGCCTGCCTGGGCAGCAGCGCCCTGGCCGAAGACAACCGCGAGCAACAGCTCGAACTGGACGCCATGACCATCAGCGCCACCCGCGGCCACAGCCAGGTGGGCAAGACGCCGCAGAAGATCACCGTCATCAGCCGCGAGCAGATCGAGCAGCAACTGGCGATCACCAGCGACCACGGCCAGGTGCTGAGCAACCTGATTCCCTCCTACTCGCCGAGCCGGCAAAAGCTGAGCAACGCCGGCGAGACCTTCCGCGGCCGCGCCGCGCTGGTGATGATCGACGGCGTGCCGCAGTCCACCCCGCTGCGGGCCGGCGGCCGCGACGGCTACACCATCGACCTGGCGATGGTCGAGCGCATCGAGGTGATCCACGGCGCCAGCGCCGAGCATGGCCTGGGCGCCACCGGCGGCATCATCAACTACGTCACCCGCCGGCCACAGGGCGGCAGCCTCAGGCAGCACGCCGGCGTCAGCCTGGAGGCGGGCGACGACTTCGACGGCGACGGCCTGGGCTACAAGCTGGACTACCGCGTCGAAGGCAACCAGGGCAGTTGGGACTACCTGGCCGCCATCAGCGGCCAGACCCGGGGCATGTTCTACGACGCCGACGGCGAGCTGATCGGCGTCGACGACACCCAGGGCGACATCATGGATTCCACCAGCAGCGACCTGCTGGTCAAGCTCGGCTACTGGTTCGACGCCGAGCAGAACCTCGAACTGATGGTCAACCGCTTCCAGCTCGAGGGCGAGCACGACTACGTCAACGTGCCCGGCAACCGCGCCGCCGACGTGCCGACCACCTCGCGCAAGGGCCAACCGCCGGGCAAGGCGCCGCAGAACGAAGTGCTGGCCACCAGCCTGACCTACAGCAACGCCGACCTGGCCGGCAACCAGTTCACCGCCCAGCTGTACAGCCAGCGCTTCCGCGCCCGCTACGGCGGCAACATCCTGCCCAGCTTCCAGGACCCGGCCATCGCCCCGGTCGGCACCCTGTTCGACCAGTCGCAGAACGAGTCGGACAAATACGGCGGCAAGCTCTCGCTGAGCCGCGACGACATGTTCGATGGCCTGCTCAAGCTCACCGGCGGCCTGGACTTCCTGCAGGACACCACCAGCCAGATGCTGATCGCCACCGACCGCGAGTGGGTGCCGGAAACCGTGTTCAACAACCTCGCGCCCTTCCTCCAGGCCGAGGTGCGTGCCCACGAGCGCCTGACCCTGCACGGCGGCGTGCGTCACGAGTTCGCCAAGCTGGAGGTCGATCCGTTCCGCACCATCGCCTCCACCACCACGCCGCCGGGCGGCGTATCCGTCGAGGGCGGCGAACCGGACTTCGAGGAAACCCTGTACAACGTCGGCCTGGTGTTCCAGGCCAGCGACTGGGCGCAGGTGTTCGCCAACTACTCGGAAGGCTTCGGCATGCCCGACGTCGGCCGCGTGCTGCGCGGCATCAACCAGCCCGGCCTGAGCGTGGACAGCTTCCTCGACCTGCAGCCGATCGTCACCGACAACCGCGAGATCGGCCTGCGTCTGAACCATGGCCCCTTCGATGCCGAAATCAGCTACTTCGAATCCGACTCCGACCTCGGCTCGCGCCTGGAGAGCGTCGGCGGCGTGTATCAGGTGCGTCGCGAACGCACCGAGATCGATGGCATCGAGGCCAGCGCCGGCTGGCAGATCGACGCCGTGCATCGTCTGCAGGCCAGCTACGCCAAGCTCAACGGCCAGTCGGACACCGACGGCGACGGCAAGGTGGACACCGACCTGGACGGCGCCAATATCGCCCCCGACCGCTACGGCATGAGCTGGCAGGCCAAGTGGAGCGACAAGCTCAACACCCGGGTGCAGGCCAACCACTACGCCAGCCGCAGCTTCGACACCCCCGGCCTAGACTTCGACGGCTACAGCCTGGTGGATGCCTCGGTCGGCTACCGCCTGCCGGTGGGCGAAGCCAGCCTGGGCGTGGAGAACCTGCTCAACCGCGACTACATGACCTACTACGCGCAGGCGGCCAGCACCCGCAACGACCAGTACTTCGCCGGCCGTGGTCGCACCTTCACCCTCGGCTATCAGCTCGACTTCTGAGTCGCCCCCCGACGGCCGCGCCAGGCGGCCGTCGCTGACTCAGGCGGTGCGCGCCGCTGCCAGCACCGCCTTGGGTTTGCGAAACACCAGCACGTTGCCCGCCATCACCAGCGCCAGGCCCAGCAGCGCCGGGGCCGTCCACTGGTAGCCCTCGACGAACACCGAGATATTCAGCGCCACCACCGGGAACAGCACGGTGCAGTAGGCCGCGCGCTCGGGCCCCATGCGCCCGACCAGGGTCAGGTAGGCGGTGAAGCCGATCACCGAGCCGGGAATCGCCAGGTACAGCAGCGAGCCGATATAGCGCACGTTCCATTCGAAGGCGAACGGCGTACCGCTGACCAGGCAGATGCCCACCAGCATCAGCGCGCCATAGAGCATGCCCCAGGCATTGGTGGTCAGCGGCTTGAGCCCGGCCTTCTGCTGCAGGCTGGAAAGCATGTTGCCGGCGGAGAAGAACAGCGTGCCGAGCAGCGCCAGGCCGATGCCCAGCAGGCTCTCGCGGCTGGTTTCGTGGCCGGCCAACTCCGGCCAGAACAGCAGCCCCAGGCCGGCCAGCCCCAGCGCGCCGCCGAGCAGCACGTTGGCGGCGATGCGCTGCCGGAAGAACAGCCGCGCGTTGAGCGCGTTCCACAGCGTCGCGGTGGAGAAGATCACCGCCACCAGGCCGCTGGGTATCCACTGGCTGGCGGTGTAGAAGCAGAGGAAATTGAGGCAGAACAGGCACAGCCCCTGCACCAGGCAGATCGCCTGGCCGCGCCGATCCAGCGCCTGCAGCCGCCCGCTGAGCCAGAGCAGGGCGAACAGCACCGCGGCGGCCAGGGCGAAGCGGTAGGCGATGGAGGCGGCGACGGCCACCTCGCCCATCTGGAACTTTATGGCGATCCAGGTGGTGCCCCAGATCAGCACGGTAAGCAGGTAAAGCGACAGATTCATCGAGCATCTCCCATGACTGCCGCCAGTCTGCGGCCAGCCCGCGGGGGCGCGCTTGCATAAAGTTGCGCTTTTAAACCTGCGCCATCACTGCCTGCCATCGCCGCCCAGGCTTTATCATGCGGGCTTTGCCAATCAGGTCACTCCCTCCGCATGCTGTCCGCCGTCGCGCGCTACCAGAAACTGCTGTCCAGCGCCCTCGCCCGCTACTTCCCCCGGACCACCGCCTACCTGCGCGCCGAGCGCGAGGCCGCCCAGCCGCGCCAGCCGGCACGCAAACCGGCGAAGAAGAAAACCGCCGGCGGCAAAGCCGGCAAGCGCCAGCAAAAGGCCGACAACCCCGGCCCCGCGGGTATCTACCCCGCTGCCAGGCTCAAGGTGGACGATGCGCAGGTCCAGGCCATGCGCCAGCGCGTCGCCGAGGCAGTGCGCGCCGGGCTGATCGGCGCCCCCTCGGACGAGCAATGGGCGATGATCCTCTGCCGCGCGCCGCTGACGCGCATCTTCGCCGGCGCCGGCTCGGGCAAGTCCAGCACCCTGGTGCTGCGCGTGGTGTTCATGCTCTGCCACCTGCATATCGACCCGGCGCGGCTGACGGTGATTTCCTTCACCAACGCCTCCTGCGCCGAGCTGCGCGAACGCCTGCAGCGGCTGCTGGACTTCTGGCGCTACCCGCACGATACGCGCCAGTGCGTGCGCACCTTCCACTCGGCGATGGCGACGCTGGCCAAGGAAGAGCTGGGCAACCCGCGCTGGTTCGAGCAACTCGACGAACCCGGCGAGGAACCGGACAACCCGCTGGCCGGCGGCCGCCTGCGCCCGGCGCAGCAGCGCCTGCTCAAGCAGGCCTACCAGAGCGCCTATGCCGCGGACGCGCGCTTTCGCAGCCTGGTGCATCGCCTGCTCAGGCTGCCCGCGCCGCAGGAGCCGCCGCAGGGCAAGCCCAAGGCGCCGCTGGACGCCTGCAAGCTGGCCGGCGAATTCGCCGCGCAGCCGCTGTTCGAGCTGCTACACAGCCAGGCCGGTTTCGCCGAAAGCCTGGGTCTGCGTCTCGACCGTCTGGACATCAAGGCGCTCGACTGCGGCGCGCGCGAGCGCGACTTCATCGAGGCCATGCAGCTGTTCCACGGGCACTTCGACGCCCTGCTGCAACGCCAGGGGCTGATGAGCTTCAACGGCGCCTTCCAGCGACTGAGCGAACGCCTGCAGCGGGACGGCGGCAAACCGGGCCAGGCCCTGCTCGCCCTCGGCCATCTGCTGATCGACGAATTCCAGGACATCTCGCCGCAGATCCTGCAGTGGCTGCAAGCCGTACACAGAGCGCTCGCCCGACATGGCGAGACGCTCAGCCTGATGGCCATCGGCGACGACTGGCAGTCGATCTACGGCTGGCGCGGCAGCTCGCCGGAGCTGTTCATCGAGTTCGACCGCCACTTCCCCAGCAAGGGCCGCGGCAAGAGCACCACCCTGCTATTGAGCACCAACTACCGCAGCGTCGAGGCGGTGATCCGCGACGGCGAACGGGTACTGGCCGGCGTGGCACGCAAGCAGGACAAGACCAGCATCGCGCACAAGGCCATGCAGCCGGGCGATCACGGCGTCAAGCTGATCCAGCGTTTCGAGCTGGCCAGCGGCATGCCGCGCCTGCTCGCAGACATCGGCGCGCAATGCGCCCACGTCGCCACGCGCGCCAACGCCGACCGCACCGCCGTGCTGCTGCTGAGCCGACGCAACGAGCCGCTGCAACAGATCCGCGCGCAGCTGGACAAGCAACTGCCGGTCAAGACCATGACCATCCACCGCGCCAAGGGCCTGCAGGCCGAGGTGGCGATCATCCTCGACGACTGCCTGCCGGCGGAGCCACACCCGCTGCGCAACGCCCTCTACGCCCACTGCGGCTTCTTCGCCGGCAGCTACGATCAGGCCATGCAGGACGAGGCCCTGCGCCTGGCCTACGTGGCCATCACCCGCGGGGTGAGCCGGGTGCTCTGGTATACGCGCAAGGCGCAGGGGGCGACGCGCTCGCTTCAGGGCGGCTGAGCCGACGCTGAGCAATGCGCCGGGACTTTTTCGCCGGCAAGCAAGAATTGCCTGGAGCAGCTCCTGACGTCGCCCGCGACAGCCCCGAGGCTTGCCGCCAAGGCCGGTTACTACTCCTGCAAAACCGGCATCTCCGCCATCCCTGGCGGTCAAATGGCAGGCAACAAAAAATCGTCAGGAACGATTTTTGACGTCGCTTGCGACGGCCCCAAGGGTTGCCGCCATGGATGGCAGGCAACAAAAAACCCGCCGAAGCGGGTTTCTTCCCAACCATCCGACATCCTGTCGGTGGCCATCCGGGCCTGGTCATCGTCCTTGATCCTCAGCGATCCGTCGCTGCAGGGGATGGGTGTAGATTAAGGCGCCAGCCGGGGTGGCGACAGCGGCCAATGCCGCCGGCGCGTGTAAGACATTGGCTATAGCGCCTCAGCGCGCCCGCCCGATCATCCGCCCCAGCACGTCTGCCTCGCCCTGGCGGCGATGGACCAAGGCCATCGCCGCGTGGCCGAGGATCAGCGCCAGCAGCAGCCAGCCGAGGTTGCCGTGCAGCAGGTTGGCCGGGGCCATCAGCCATTCGATCTTCGGCCCGCTGAAACCGGCCATCAGTTCGATGCCGAAGGCGCTGAACTGGCGTCCGGAGCCGTACTGGCGCAGCAGCGCGAGCAGCGGCACCAATAGCATCAGCGCATACAGCGCCAGGTGACCGAACCGCGCCATGGCGTTGAGCGAGGCCGGCCGCCGGCTGCGGTTGGCCAGCGCCCAGAGCAGACGAACCAGCACCAGCGCCATCAGCAGCACGCCGGTGGGTTTGTGCGTGGCCCAGGCGAACTCGTCGAGGCTGGATTCCGCCAGCAGCAGGTGAACGAGGGTGGTGAAGAATTGCCAGCCCAACAGGGCGGCCATGCCCCAGTGCAGGATGCGGCTGACCAGGCCGTAGTGCTGGGCGGAGTCGTGGAGTGACGACATCGTGGTTCCTCTCGAATGTCAGAAGCGGGTGAACACAGACTCAGGCAACAACCCGGCGCAGCGCCTTGACCTCAAGCAAGGCCGACGGCCGGGGCCATTACCGACCCGGTTCGGCGCACAGGGTGCCGCATGTCGCAGACCGCCGACCGCCGACCGCGCCCAGATGTAAACAACTGTGTCGACGCCCGGCGCACCGGGCGCCGGCTCAGCGCTCGCGCAGCGCGGCGTGGGCGTCTCGCCAGGCCTGCTGCCGGGTATCCTGCCAGATGCGCGCATGCAGGCGCGCCATGCCGTCGGGGTCGTTGAGCAGCCGCCAGCGGGTCGCCTCGACGCTGCCATGCGGGCCGGCGGCGAGGATTTCCGCGAGGCGCGCCTCGCGCAGCGCCTCGGCCGCCGGCACCACCTTGGCGTGGCGGGCCCGGGCCATGGCGCAGACCAGGGCGTTGTACAGCGGGTCGACCGCCGCGCGCAGGAAGCCCTGCTGCAGCGCCCGCGCACTGTTCAACCGTTCGTACTCGGTGGTGCTGCGCAGCTCGCGCGGCACCTGGTGTTCCTCGGGGATGAGGAACAGTCCGGCGCGGCGGGTGGCCAGCCCCGGTGCGGTACGACTGGTCAGCACCGAGACCAGCGGCGAAAGGATCAACGACACCACGATGGGCGCCAGCCACCAGAGAAAATCCGGGTTGAGCCAGGCCACCAGGGCGGTCCAGGCGACGCCGATCAGCACCTGCGAGCCGTGCCGGCGCAGCGCCTCGCTCCAGGGCGTGGCGTCGTCGACGCGCTGCGGCGAATTCCACTGCACCGACCAGCCGAGGAAGGCGGCGGTGACGAACAGGCTGTGGAACAGCATGCGCACCGGCGCCAGCAGCACCGAGCAGAACGCCTCCAGCAGCATCGACAGCAGCACCCGCAGGCGCCCACCATAGGCCTCGGCGCCCTGGATCCAGATCAGCAGCACGCTGAGCAGCTTGGGCAAAAACAGCAGGATCATGGTCGCGGAGAACAGCGCGATGGCCTCCTCCGGCTGCCAGCGCGGCCACAGCGGGTAGAGCTGGTTGGGCTGCAGGAAATACTCCGGCACCATCAGCGTGTGGATCGCCAGCAGGCCGGTGGACAGCAGCAAAAACAGCAGCCACAGCGGCGCCGACAGGTAGGACATGACCCCGGTGAGGAACACCACCCGGTGCACCGCGTGCATGCCGCGCACTAGGAACAGGCGGAAGTTCATCAGGTTGCCCTGGCACCAGCGGCGGTCGCGCTTGAGCTCGTCGAGCAGGTTCGGCGGCAGCTCCTCGTAGCTGCCCGGCAGGTCGTAGGCGATCCACACGCCCCAGCCGGCGCGGCGCATCAGCGCGGCCTCGACGAAGTCGTGGGAGAGGATCGCCCCGGCGAAGGCGCCGGTGCCCGGCAGCGGCGCCAGGGCGCAGTGCTCGATGAAGGGTTTGACCCGGATGATCGCGTTGTGCCCCCAGTAGTGCGACTCGCCGAGCTGCCAGAAGTTGAGCCCGGCGGTGAACAGCGGGCCGTAGACGCTGGTGGCGAACTGCTGCAGGCGCGCGTAGAGGGTGTCCATGCCCGAGGCCTTGGGCGCGGTCTGGATGATGCCGGCGCCGGGGTTGGCCTCCATCAGGCGCACCAGGCGGGTCAGGCATTCGCCGCTCATCACGCTGTCGGCGTCGAGCACCACCATGTAGCGGTAGTTGCTGCCCCAGCGGCGGCAGAAGTCGTCGATATTGCCGCTCTTGCGCTTCACCCGCCGCCGGCGACGGCGGTAGAAGATCTGGCCGAAGCCCTCCACCTCGCGGCACAGCTCCAGCCAGGCCTGCTGCTCGGCGACGCAGATGTCCGGGTCGTTGCTGTCGCTGAGGATGAAGAAGTCGAAATGATCGAGCTGGCCGGTTTCGCGCAGCGACTCGAAGGTCGCGCGCAGGCCGGCGAATACCCTGGGCACGTGCTCGTTGGCGATCGGCATGACCAGCGCGGTGCGCGCCCGCGGCGAGATCGGCTCGTCGCCGCAACTGCTGGCCGAGATGCTGTAGCGGTCGCGCCCCTTGAGCAACTGGAAGAAGCCCATCAGCGCGGTCCAGAAGCCCATCGACACCCAGCAGAACAGCAGGGCGAACAACGCCAGGATGCTGGTCTGCACCAGATACGGCAGGATCTGCCGCGCCGATTCCTGCCAGGGCTGCTCGAACACCAGGCCCAGGTCGACCAGCGACCAGCCCTGGTAGGGCAGCACCGACTTCATGTACCAGGTGGCGACCACGGTCTGCACCAGCATCAGCACCAGCAGCGCGCTGCGCCGCACGGCGGCGACGTGGCGCCAGTGCGCCTCGCTGAAATCCTCGGCCTCGCGGGTGCGCGGTCGCGGCGCCGGCTGCTCGCCCTTCAGGCGGCGCCAGCCGCGCTGCAGGATGTTGGTCTGCCAAGGCTCGGGCACCATGCGCGTGCGCTTGATCGGCGGGGTGGAATCGATGGCGGGACGGCCCTGGTGATCCTGCACGATGCGGCAGCCGCGTTCGAGCGCATCCGGCCAGCCGAGCGCCAGGCGCGCCGGCACCGAGTCGAGCAGTTCGCGGGTCTCCCCGAGCGCCTCAGGCGGCGCCGGCTCCGGCGTCTGCAGCGCGTGGTGCAACGCGGCCAGGTCGCCGCCCTGCTCGAGCTGGCGCGCCAGTGCCTGCTGGCGCTCGGGGTCGAGCGGCAGTTCGTCGAGGTAATGCTGGATCAGCGTGGCGTCAGGGGAGTTATTCATGGGCAGGCAGCTGATAGCTCCAGGTTTCCGACAGGGGTTTGCCGTCCTCGACCAGGGCGGCGCGCATTTCCACCGGCTGCGCCGGGTCCTTGATCTTGACCCGCAGGGTCAGGCGCCAACCCCGGCTCACCGGGTTGTAGCGCAGGCTGTTTTCCAGCAGCTCGGCGTTGCCGTCGACGCTGGCCTGCACCGTCGGCGGCGCCTCGGCCTTGCGCTTGGCCAGCCGCGGGCCGACGAAATCCACCAGCAGGGCGGTGCTGCCGTCGGGCTGGCGGATCAGGTTGGCCTGCTTGACGTCGCCCTCCGACAGCCGGGTCTGGCTGACCCAGGCCAGCTGCGGGTCGTGCAGCGCCGCCTCGTCGCGACTGAAGTGCAGGCGGTAGGCGATATCCAGCGGCTGGCCGACCGCGGGCAGCTTGTCGGGGCGCCACAGGGCGACGATGTTGTCGTTGGTCTCGTCGGGGGTGGGAATCTCCACCAGCTCGACGTGGCCCGGGCCCCAGTCGCCGAGGGTCTCGACCCAGGCGCTGGGACGCAGCTCATAGCGGTCGTCGAGATCCTGGTACTGGGCGAAGTCGCGGCCGCGCTGGAGCAGGCCGAAGCCGCGCGGGTTGTCAATGCGGTAGCTGCTGACGTTGAGCCGCTGCGGGTTGTTCAGCGGGCGCCACAGCCACTCGCCGTTGCCGGCGTGGATGGCCAGGCCGTCGGAGTCGTGCAACTCGGGCCGGTAGTTGGGCCGCGGCCAGGGCTGGTTGGCGCCGAACAGGTACATGCTGGTCAGCGGCGCGATGCCGAGCTTCTCCACCGAGTCGCGCAGATACAGCTTGGCCTCGACGTCGAGCACGCTGTCCTCGCCCGGCTTGATTTCCATGCGGTAGGCGCCGGTGGCGCGCGGCGAGTCGAGCAGCGCGTAGATCACCAGGCTGCGTCGGTCGGCCTGCGGCTGCTCGATCCAGAACTCGCTGAAGCGCGGGAATTCCTCGCCGGACGGCAATGCGGTGTCGATCGCCAGGCCGCGTGCCGACAGGCCGTAGACCTGGCCCTTGCCGACGACGCGGAAGTAGCTGGCGCCGAGCACGCTCATCAGCTCGTCGTGCTTGTCCGCTGCATTCAGCGGGTGGATCACCTTGAAGCCGGCGAAACCGAGGTTCTCCAGTTCACCGGGCTGCACCGGCAGATCGGCGAAGTCGAACATGGCCGGATCGTAGCGAATCTCGCGCACGCCCTTGGCGGTGACTTCGTTGATCTTCACCGGCAGGTCGAAGTGCATGCCCTGGTGGAAGAAATACAGCTGGAACGGCGTCTTGCCGTCGCGCCAGTGCGCCTGGTCCTCGCGAAAGCGCAGCTTCTGATAGTCGGCGAAGGCCAGCTCGCGCAGCGCCCCCGGCAGATTGCTCTGCGGTGCGTTGTAACCCTCGGCGGCCAGGGCCTTGGCCTTGACCGTCACATCGTCCAGATCGAACGCCCAGCTGTGGGCGGCGAACAGCAGGGGAACCGCCCAGAGGGCCAGCTTGCCGGCCTTGCCCAGACGGGTTGCAGAACAACGACTCATTGACACACGGCCTCCAGGGCGACGCAGATTGACGGGCAGCGGCCAGCCCACGGGGCGCCGCTGCACGGAAATTGAAATCAGGCGAATGATGCAAAGACAACGCGAGCACCGTGCAGACGGCCAACCGGACGGCGACGCCCCTGCATGCGCGTTTTTTCTGCGCATTATTACCAGATCGCGGTATCCGGCACAGGGGCCCGCACAGCTATATTTTCGCCTGCCCGCAGCGCCCGCTCAGTCGCGCGACAGCAGCTCGAAGCGCGCCTCCTGCACGGCGGCCGAATCCAGCCCGAGCTGCACGCGGAAAGTCCCCGGTTCGCTGATGTGACGCAGCTCGGCATCGAAGAAACGCAACATGCTCTCGTCGATCTCGAAGCTCAGCTCGCGCGCCTCGCCTGCTTCCAGCTTGACCCTGCGAAAATCCTTGAGTTCCTTGACCGGGCGGATCACCGAGGCGGCTTCGTCGTGCAGATACAGCTGCACCACCGTGGCGCCGGCGCGTGGGCCGCGGTTGTGCAGGGTGACGCTGACCTGGATCGTCTCGCCCGGGCGCAGGCGCTCGGCGGACAGCCGCGGCGGCGACAGCGAGAAGTCGCTGTAGCTCAGGCCGTAGCCGAACGGATAGAGCGGGCCGTTGCGCTCCTCGAAGTACTGCGAGGTGTAGTTGCCGGGATCCCCGCCGTACGGCCGGCCCAGGCGCAGGTGGTTGTAGTAGGTGGGGATCTGCCCCACCGAACGCGGGAAGGAGATCGGCAGCTTGCCCGCCGGGTTGTGCGCGCCGAACAGCACGTCGGCGATGGCGTGGCCGCCCTCGATGCCGCTGTACCAGGTCTCGAGTATGGCGTCGGCGTTGGCCTGCTCCCAGCCCAGGGACAGCGGCCGGCCGTTCATCAGCACCAGCACCAGCGGCTTGCCGGTGGCCTTGAGCGCGCGCAGCAGGGCCTGCTGGCTGTCCGGCAGGTCCAGGCGGGTGCGGCTGGAGGACTCGTGCGACATGCCGCGGGCCTCGCCCACCGCGGCGACTATGACGTCGGCCTGCTGCGCCACGCGCACCGCCTCGTCGAGCATGGCCGCCGGGCTGCGCGCGTCCTGCACTACCTCCGGGCGGTCCCAGTTGAGGTGGTTGAGGTACTCGACCACCCGCGCATCGTCGGTGACGTTGGCGCCGCGCGCATACAGCAGCTGGCCCTGGCCGCCGAGCGCGGCCGCCATGCCCTGGCGCAGGGTCACCGCCTGTTCGGCGCGGCCGGCCGCCGACCAGCTGCCGAGCATGTCCACCTGGGAGTCGGCCAGCGGACCGATCAGGGCGATGCGCCTGTCCTTGCGCAGCGGCAGGGTGGCGTCGCGGTTTTCCAGCAGCACCAGGGCATCGCGCGCCATCGCCCGCGCCGCGGCGCGGTGCAGACGGTTTTCGGCGTAGACCTCGGCAGGATCGTCGGCGGCGCGGCCGATGCGCCGGAACGGATCGTGGAACAGGCCGAGATCGTACTTGGCGCCCAGCACCGCGGCCACCGCCTCGTCGAGCAGCGCCTCGTCCACCTCGCCGCTGCGCACCAGACCGGGCAGCTCCTCGAGGTAGAGGCTGTCGGCCATGCTCATGCCGATACCGGCCTTGAGCGCCAGGCGCGCGGCCTCGCGGCCGTCGGCGGCGACGCCGTGGCGGATCAGCTCGGAGATGGCGCCGTGGTCGCTCAGCACCACGCCGCGAAAGCCCCAGTCGCGACGCAGCAGGTCGCGCAGCAGCCAGCTGTTGGCCGATGCCGGCACGCCGTTGATCGCGTTGAGCGCCACCATCACCCCGCCGGCGCCGGCCTCCAGCGCCGCGCGGTAGGGCGGCAGGTAGTCCTGGTGCATGCGCAGCGGGCTCATGTCGACCACGTTGTAGTCGCGCCCGCCCTCCACCGCGCCGTACAGGGCGAAGTGCTTGACGCTGGCCATGATGCGCTGCGGATCGCTCGGCGCGGCGCCCTGGAAGCCGCGCACCATGCGTGCGGCGATCTGCGAGACCAGCTGCGGGTCCTCGCCGAAGCCTTCGGAGGTGCGCCCCCAGCGCGGGTCGCGGGAAATGTCCACGGTGGGCGCGAAGGTCATGTCCAGGCCGTCGGCACTGGCTTCCAGCGCCGCGATGCGGGCGCTGTTCTCGATGGCCTCGAGGTCCCAGCTGGAGGCCAGACCGAGGCCGATGGGAAAGGTGGTGCGATGGCCGTGGATCACGTCGTAGGCGAAGAACAGCGGGATGCCCAGGCGGCTGCGCAGCGCGGCCTGCTGCATGGGCCGGTTGTCCTGGCGGGTCACCGAGTTGAAGGTGCCGCCGATGCGCCCGGCGGCGATCTCCTCGCGGATGCGCTCGGCGCTCATGTCGCCGCCGATGCTGATCAGCCGCAGCTGGCCGATCTTCTCCTGCAGGCTCATGCGCGCGATCAGCTCGCTGATCAGCACGTCGCGCTCGGCCACCGGCGGCGCCGCGAGGAGCAGGCCGGGAGCGGCGATCAGGGTGACAAACAGCAGGTGGCGCAGGCGTTTCATCGAGGTCGGCATCCGGGCACGAGGGCTGGGCAAAATTGTCGCCACGATACTCCGACTCCGCACGGCGCGCGCCGGGGGCGGGGAAAAAATTCGCGCTTGCACAAAGTTGCGCTTTTTCTCCCCCGGGGGCTGGCGAGGCGGCAGCGGCGGCGTAGCATGGCGGCATCAGGGGGACGGCGATGGCGCAACTCGATCACTTGCAGGTATTTCAGAGCATGAGCCGCTCGGCCAATGCGCGCCTGCACGCCCTCGCCGAGCTGGGCCACGGCCTGGCGGTGGCGCGCTGGAGCAATGCCCACGACGCCCGCGACTACCTGGCGCCCAGCCATCACACCCTGTCCTGCTACCTCGCCGGCGGCACCGGCACCTTCCGCCGCGAGCGGCCGGGCGCCAAGGGCGCGCCGGACAAGCTGTGCATCCTGCCGGCCGAGCACCAGTCGGCCTGGATCATCAACGGCGAGATCCAGTTGGCCCACCTCTATGTGGACCAGGAGCGCTTCGCCCTCGGCGCGGTCGCCCTGCTCGATCGCGAACCGCGCAGCCTGCAGCTGGAGGAAGCGACCTTTCTCGACGACGCCGCGCAGGCCGCGCGCTTTCGCCGGCTGTGCGCACTCGACTGGCGGGAGCCGGGCGAGCGCCTGCTGGCCAGCAGCCTGGCCCACGAGCTGCTCGACCACACCCTGCTCACCCAGGTCGGCCTGCGCCAGGGCCTGCGCCTGAAGGGCGGCCTGGCCCCTGCCCTGCGCAAACGCCTGCGCGACTTTATCGAGCAGCACCTGGCCGAGCCGCTGCCGCTGGGCCAGCTGGCCGCGCTCTGCGCGCTGTCGGAATACCACTTCGCGCGCATGTTCCAGGCCAGCTTCGGCCTGCCGCCGCACCGCTACGTGCTGGCCCGGCGCCTGGCGCGCGCCTGCCACTTGCTGCGCCAGTCGGCGCTGCCGCTGGGCGAGGTCGCCCTGGCCTGCGGCTTCGCCAGCGCCAGCCACTTCAGCAATCGCTTCCGCCAGGCCCTGGGCGCGACGCCGGGGCAGTACCGCGCCGCCTTCGAGCCCTGAGCCGACTGCACGTCGGCAATCGCCTCGCGGCGTCTGCTAATCGCGCCGCGGCTGTGCGAAAATCTGCGGCTTTGCATTGCCGCGGCCGAGTCATGCGCCTATCACCTGCGTCCCCGGGGTTTCGCTGATGCCCCTGGATATTCACCAGCTGCGCCAGGAAGACTGGCGCTCCGAGTTCGGCGCCGGCGACCTGCGCCGCGGCATCGCCTACGCCGAGGAAAAGCGCAGCAAGCTGCTCAGCCTCAAGGACAACAGCCTGCTGGCCAGCTGCCGCGGCGCGGCCGGGCACACCTACCAGCAGCGCATCACCCTGCACCCCTACGGTCGCCGCTGGAGCGTCACCGGCCACTGCAACTGCCCGGTGGGCTTCAACTGCAAGCACGTGGTCGCCGCCCTGCTCACCCTGGAGGCGCAGCAGCGCGGCGGCGGCGATCTGTCCGAGATAATCGTGGCGACCAAGGAAGTGGCCGAGCAGCGCCTCGAAGGCATCGCCCCGACCCCGCAACTGAGCCTCGGCAGCCAGGTGCGCGTGCATTTCGACGCGCGCAAGGGGCGCATGCAGGAGCAGACCCAGCACCGCGCCGCGCTGGCCTTCGATTACGCCGGGCACAGGGTGTTCGGCAAGCCGGCCAAGGACCTAGTCAAGCGCCTCGATGCCGACACCAACCTGCGCCTGATCCGCGACGCGCAAGCGGAAGCGGCGCTGCGCAAACGCCTGGAAGGCCTCGGCCTGCAGGTGGCGCTACGGCAGAGCGAGGCGCTGCCGGCCGAGGCCGGCGAGCCGTTCGAGCTGGACAGCGAGCGCGACTGGCTGGATTTCGTCCAGCAGCAGCTGCCGCAGCTGCGCGCCGAGGGCTGGCAGATCCACATGCGCCCGGACTTCCAGTACAACCTGGCGGAGGTCGATGACTGGTACGCCGAGGTCGAGGAAGACCCGCAGCAGAACTGGTTCGACCTGGAGCTGGGCATCGAGGTGGAGGGGCAGCGCCTGAGCCTGCTGCCGATCCTGCTCCAGGCCATCCGCCGTACGCCCTGGCTGCTGGCCCCCGAGACGCTGGCCCAGCGCGCCGACGAGGACCGCCTGCTGGTCAGCCTGCCGCAGGGCGGAAAGCGCATCGCCCTGCCCTTCGCCCGCTTGAAGCCGCTGCTGGCCACCCTCGGCGAGCTGTATTTCCGCGACCCCGGCGAGGATGTAGGCCGCCTGCGCCTGGGCCGCGCCGACGCCGCGCGCCTGGCCGAGCTGGCCGCCGGCCCGGCACTCAGTTGGCAGGGCGGCGACGAACTGCGCGGCTTCGCCCAGCGCCTGCAGCAACTGCAGAGCCGCGAGGTGGTCGCGCCCGAGGGCTTGCGCGCCGAGCTGCGGCCCTACCAGCTGCAGGGCCTGAACTGGATGCAGACCCTGGCCGAGCTGCGCGTCGGCGGCGTGCTGGCCGACGACATGGGCCTGGGCAAGACCCTGCAGACCCTGGCGCATATCCTCTGCGAGAAACAGGCCGGGCGCCTGAGCCAGCCGGCGCTGATCGTCATGCCCACCAGCCTGATTCCCAACTGGCAGGACGAGGCCGCGCGCTTCGCCCCCGAGCTGCGCGTGCTGGCCCTGCACGGCGCCAGGCGCCGCGCGCTGTTCGAGGAGATCGAAGCGCACGACCTGATCCTCACTACCTACGCCCTACTGCCGCGCGACCTCAAGGCGCTGAACCGGCATGCCTATCGCCTGCTGATTCTCGACGAGGCGCAGAACATCAAGAACCCGCGCAGCAAGGCGGCCACCGCCGCCGGCCAGGTGCGCGCCGAGCTGCGCCTGTGCCTGACCGGCACGCCGCTGGAAAACCACCTGGGCGAGCTGTGGTCGCTGTTCCACTTCCTCATGCCCGGCTGGCTGGGCGACGCCAAGGCCTTCACCCGCGACTACCGCACGCCGATCGAGAAACGCGGCGACGCCCAGCGCCTGGCCCACCTGGTCGGGCGCATCCGCCCCTTCCTGCTGCGCCGCAACAAGGAACAGGTGGCCCGCGAGCTGCCGCCGAAGACCGAGATCACCCACTGGGTCGAGCTGACCCAGCTGCAGCGCGACCGCTACGAGACCCTGCGCCTGGCCATGGATCAGAAGGTGCGCGCGGAGATCGCCCGCCAGGGCCTGGCGCGCAGCCATATCGTCATCCTCGAGGCGCTGCTGCGCCTGCGCCAGAGCTGCTGCGACCTGCGCCTGCTGGGCGACGGCGCGGCCGAGCTGAGCGCCGCCGACTCGGGCAAGCTCAGCGCCCTGCTGGAGATGCTCGAGGAACTGGTGGACGAGGGTCGCCGGGTGCTGCTGTTCTCCCAGTTCACCTCGATGCTGGCGCTGATCGAGACGGAACTGGCGGCGCGGCAAATCGCCTACGCCAAGCTCACCGGCAGCACCCAGGACCGGCGCACGCCGGTGCAGCGCTTCCAGGCCGGGGAGTTCCCGGTGTTTCTGATCAGCCTCAAGGCCGGCGGCAGCGGCCTCAATCTGACCGCCGCCGACACCGTGATCCACTTCGACCCCTGGTGGAACCCGGCCGCCGAGGCCCAGGCCAGCGACCGCGCCTACCGCATCGGCCAGGACAAGCCGGTGTTCGTCTACAAGCTGATCGCCCGCGGCAGCGTCGAGGAGAAGATCCAGCAGCTGCAACAGGCCAAGGCCAGCCTGGCCCAGGGCGTGCTGGAGGGCGGCAGCCAGGGCCAGTGGCAGCTGAACGAGGCCGACCTGGCGGCGCTGTTCGCCCCGCTCGACTAGCAGGCCGTTGAAAAACGTAGGCGAGGCAGCCAGTGCAAGGCAAAAACAGGCGAAAAAGCGGAGTTTACGAGCTGTAAATGAGCATTTTGAGCCTGTTTTTAACGCAGCAATGGCAACGCAGGTAGTTTTTCAACAGCCTGCTAAAGGCCCTGGCCCTTGTCGTCGCAGGGTGGATCACGCTTTATCGATCCACCATGGCGCCGGCATAGGTGGATGCAAGGAGCCTGATCCACCCTACGCCTCAATCGGAGGTGTCGTCGCGCTCGGCTTCGGCATCGGCGCGGTTGCGCGCCTTGCCGCGCGCCGCCGGGGCGGCCACCGCCGGGTAGCGGGCCGAGGCATAGCGCACCACCAGAATCGCCAGGGCCAGCAGCAGGATGGCGCCGGACACCATCACCACGCCCCAGTCCGGCTTGTGGTTGTGCGAGATGTCGGAGATCAGCAGGCGGGTCAGCGCGGTGATGGCCACATAGATCATGAAGCGGATCGGCATGTGGTTGGTCTTGAAGTAGATCCCCACCATCGCCGCCAATTCCAGGTAGATGAACAACAGCAGGATGTCGTCCACCGTGATCTGGCCGTTGTCGAGCATGCCGATAAAGGTCATCACCCCGCCCCAGGCGGTGATCGCGCCGATGGCGAACAGCGCCAGGTAGTGGAAGGCCTCCATCAGCAGGTTGCCCAAGGATTCGGCCAGGCCATGCATGCCCGCGCGCAGACGTTCCGCCCAATTCATCCGTACTTCTCCCCCAAGACCCGACATGACGACCCGAGCCACCGAAATGGCGGCTCGCCGGCTTCGTGCATGCAGGAAAAACACCAGCCTCAGGATGATGCCGGCGGACGCGCAAAAGGCACAGGCGCAGATTGCCGCAGGGCGGCTACAGCAGCCAGCCGAGCCCCCCGGCGACCAGCAGCGGCGCGGCGGCCGGCAGCGCCCAGCGCTGACGCCAGGCCAGCAGGGCGACCAGCAGCAAGACGGCGAGCATCAGCTGGCACAGCCACAATAGCGCGCCGATCTCGCCGCCCTGGCGCAGGCTGCACAACCCCAGGGCGAGGCCGCAGCAGGATGCCGCAGCCAGGCGCAGGCCGCGTTGACGCGCGCGTCCCGGCTCGCCGCCGAGCAGCGCTTTGTGGTGACGCGGCATGGCCAGGCACAGGGCGAGCATGCCGAGATAGCCCAGGGCGAAGGCGAGCAACATCACAGCCCCTCCGCGGCCGGCTCGCGCGGCGCGCGCACCGGCCTGGCCTGCGGCTGCGCGCCCAGGCGCCAGGCGTACAGGGCGCAGAGCAGGCCGGCGAACAGCAGGACGGCGTCGACCCCGGCCAGTGCCCAGTCGCCGCGCGCCAGGCTGGCCAGCAGATGGCCCTGCGGCGCGAGCAGCACCGACAGCAGCGGCAGACCGAGCGCCAGCAGCGCGCCGAGGCGCAGTTGCCGGCGCAGCAGCTGCGGGCTGTGGCGCTGCCACACTGCCCACAATGCCAGCAGCGCCCAGCTGGCGACGAACACCCAGGCCTCGGCGCTGGCCCGCGCCGCGAGCTCGTCCGGCAGCAGCCGATTGCCCCACAGCAGCGCCAGGCTGGCCAGCGGCAGGCCGGCGAACACCGCGCCGTTGAGCGCCCGCACCAGGCCGATGCCAGGCCCGCCGCGGGCCGCGCGCTTGCTCAGCCAGACCCGGCTGCCGGCCACCAGCATGGCGCAGCCGGCCAGGCCCAGCAGCAGGTAGAGCGCGCGCACCAGGGCGCCGCCGAACTGCGCCATGTGCAGGCCGACCAGCCACAGGTAAGTGCCGTAGCCGGCCGGCGCGCGCTGCACGTGGAGCAACTCGCCGCTGCTCGCGTCGAAGCTGAGGGTGTCGGCCGGGATGGCGATGCGCGAGCGGTCGCCGCGGCGAATCTCCACCACCGCCGCGGCATCGTGCGGGTGATGCACGCTGATCCGCCCCGGCTCGCCGCCCTGCCAGTGGGCGCGCGCCCGGTCGATCAGCGTATCGAGGGAAACCGGCGCCGGTGCCGGACGCTGCAGCTCCTCGCGGTGATAGCCGCCCATCACCTCGCTGAAGAAGTGCCCGATGTCGCTCTTGTAGGCCACCTGGGCGCCGGCCGGCATGTAGGAGGCAACGAAGACCGCCACGCCGGTGTAGGCCAGCACCAGGTGGAAGGGCAAGCCGGCGACGCCGAACAGGTTGTGCGCATCCAGCCAGGCGCGCTGGCCGTTGGCGGCCGGGCGCAGGGTGAAGAAATCCTTGAAGATGCGCCGGTGGATGATCACCCCGGAGACCAGCGCCACCAGCATGAACATGCCGGCCAGGCCGACCAGGTAGCGCCCGGCCATGCCGCCGTGCAGCTCGTAGTGCAGCTTGAAGAAGAAGTCGCCACCCTGGGTCTCGGGCAGGGGTTGCAGGCTGTGCGGGGCGAAGGCGCGGCGCTCGATGCGCTCGCTGCCGTCCACTTCCCAGGCCAGCTGCCAGAAGGGCTCGCGCGCGCTCGGCGGCACTATCCAGAAGGCATGCAGCCGGTCCGCGACGTTGCCCTGCAGCCAGCCGCGCAGCTGCTCGGCGCTCAGCGTGGCCGCCTGCGGCTGGTGCAGCGCCGGACGCATCCAGCGCTCCAGTTCCTTGTCGAAGCAGGCCACAGTGCCGCTGAACAGGATGACGAACAACAGCCAGCCGGGCAGCAGACCGCCCCAGGTATGCAAACCGGCCATGGATTGACGCAGTCTCATGGGCGCGCTCCGAACTCGGCGGGGAGGAAGGCGGCCAGGCACAGCAACAGCGCCAGCCCGAGCGGCAGCGACCAGGCGCGCAGGGCGCTGCGCGCGGCGAACACGTAGATCACCGCGGCGGTCCACACGGCAAAGCACAGCAGGCTGGCGAACACCACGCGGTCGGCGCGCGCCAGCGGCAGGTAGACGGCGAAGAACGCGGTAAAACCGTAGGCCAGGGCATAACCGCCGAACAGTGCGGCCAGTATTCGCGAGGCGATGCTCCAGGGGGTCGGGGAAGGTTGCTTGCTCATGGTCGGCTCGTTGTTCGCTGATCGGGCTGGGGCCGGCGCCCGCATGACGGGCGCCGGCCTGGCGCGCTAGAAGCTGTAGCCCACGGTGCCCACCAGGGTGAACGGATCGGTGCGGGTATTGGTGTAACTGCCGAAGGTCTGCTGCAGGCCGTCGAGGAAGATGCTCGGCGCGCTACCGCGAATCATCGACCAGTCGCCGCGGCTGTCCAGGCCGTAGGTTTCGCCGCGCATGCCGGCGGTGTAGCGCAGGGCGTCCTGCACGGTCAGCGAACCCAGGTCGCGGATGCGGTCGGCGGTGAGCACGCTGACCGACTGCGGCGTCTCCAGCAGCGGCGTATCGGTCTTGGTGCCGGTGGCGCTGCGGCTCGCCACGTAGCCGGCCACCGGACCGTTGGCGCGCTCGGCTTGCGGGGGCGCGACAACGCTCTGCGCCTCGAGCTCGATGGCCTCCTCCGCGGCCAGCACCAGCAGCGGGCTCAGCGCCAGCCCCAGGGTCGCCAGGCGAACCGAGCGGGTCAGGGAACGGTGGACAGCAGGGGCAGGCATTGCGACTCCTTGGGCAAGGTGAGGGCGGTGTAAGGCGGCGACATATTAGTGAGAAGTGTTTTTATTTGGAATATCAATTGTGAAAATGACCGACTCCGCCAACCGGCGCCAGCTCTCGACAGCGGCTGGCCATGGCGGTCTGGATGCGTTCATCATCGCGGGAACAGGTCACACCGTGCCGGCACGTCGCAGGAGTAGGCCCGAACGCCGTTGCGATTGCTGCACAGCAAGCTGGCCAAATGGCAGCGAGTTCTTTATGCTCGCCACAACTGTACAAATAACCAGTTGAAAACTGATCGACACGCATGAAGGCAGACGAGGTGATGAATGGCCGTCGAAGTGGTGTACCGCAGCAGCCGCGACCCGGAGCGCTTGTTTATGGATAAGGCCGAAGCCGACCGTCACGACAAGATGCTGGAACTGGCCGAGCGCCTCAGCCAGGCGCTGCACAAGGCGGTGCCGTCGCTGAGCGAGGAACAGGGCGAGGAGCTGGGCATCTTCATGGCCAAGAACCGCGAGATCTTCGCCAAGGCTTTCAAGAGCCAGCCCGATGCCCTCGACGAGCTCGACGACAACGCCGCCAGCGAGTGACGCTCCCCCCCTGGCCCCGCCGCCCATCTGGGTGGCGGGGCTTTTTTCATGGCTAGGCATCAAGGGGTTGGAGTAGAACAGGCAGGGCCGTCCAGGCCGCTGGCGGCATGCACCGGGAAATCCGGCAAGCTCGTTATGGTTTGTCGCGTTCCGCTGCCCCGGATAGCCTCAGCGGCGCTCAGCTGTCGGTACGCGGCGGCGCCGACGATGAATCGCCATCCCTGGCAGCACCGCTCGCCCGGTACTGCGCCGCGGCAAACTCCAGCCAGTTCGGCAGATCGCGCCGGCGAATACCCTTGCGCTGCGCGCGGGTCAGTTGCTCGAGCATGTACTGGCGCATCGGCTCGTTGCCTGCGGCCAACGACAGCGCCAGGTCGCGGTCGCTCCACTGACGGATGCGGCGAAACAGCCACCAGTGGAAATACAGCCCGGCGGCCGTGGTGACGACGATGATGAAGTAGTCCATGGCATGTCTCCTCGCCCGCCACGCTAATCCAGCCCCCTGCTGGCGCCAAGTGCGGCATTGCCGCAGGGCCGTGGACTAGGCTGTGTGCGAGGAGGCAAGCCATGATCCAGTGCAAACGGGTGTATCTCGACGCCGGCGCAGACGATGGTCGCCGCGTGCTGGTCGACCGTCTGTGGCCGCGCGGCCTGGCCAAGGATCGGCTGCCACTCGATGCCTGGCTGCCGCAGGTGGCGCCCTCCACCGCGCTGCGCAAGGCCTTCGGCCATCGACCGGAGGCTTTCGAGGACTTCCGCATCGCCTACCGGCAGGAACTGGCCAGCCATCCCGAACACTGGCAACCGCTGCTGCACTGGGCCGCCAGCGGCCGTCTTACCCTGCTCTATGCCGCGCGCGACGAAACGCACAACAACGCGCGGGTGTTGGCGGATTTTCTCGAAGAGGCGCTGGAGCGCCAGGGCTCTCCCAGTTCGCCGGTGTGCTACCAGGGCGAGTTCGGCAGCGGTTGACCGACGCCCGGTGCCGAGCTAGCCTGCAGCCTTTCCCGTCATACCGAAGCCTATTTCGATGACTTCCCTTACGCGCAATCTCCCTGCCGCCAACGCCGCCTCGCGCAGCGCTGTGGCTCTGCTTTGCGCGCCTCCACCTGTCTGCCGCGCCGGCACCCCTCCTCCCCCGCCGGCCAGCGTCTAAGCGGGCCATCCCCGCGACCATTGCGCTCCGTTTGTCATCGGTCTGACCGAGGCGCCTCTGCGCGCACGGAGCTTATGCGGATTTTTCGACAGGTGCTTCACCATGCGTTTCGATACCACCTCACTGGCCGCTTGCGGCTCGACGGCACTGTTCGTGCTGCTCTGGTCCGGCGGTGCGATCTTCGCCCGCCTGGGTCTTGATCACGCCTCGCCCTTCGCCTTTCTCATCCTGCGCTTTGCCCTCGCCTGCCTGGCGCTGGCGCTGATCGCCGCATACTCGGGCACCTGGCTGCCCGAGCGCGGCCTGCGCTGGCCCACGGCCAGGGCCGGACTGCTGATGATCGGCGGCTACAGCCTGTGTTACCTGCTGGCGCTAGACAGCGGCATCACCCCCGGTGTGCTCGCCACCCTGCTCGGCGTGCAGCCGATCCTCACCCTGATGCTGCTGGAGCGGCGCGCCTCGCCGTTGCGCCTGGCCGGTCTGCTGCTGGCCCTGCTCGGCCTGGCGCTGATCGTCGGCGACAGCCTGCTGCATGCCTCGCTGCCGCTGGCCGGCGTGCTGCTGGGGCTCGCCGCTCTGGTCTGCATCACGCTCGGCGCCATCGCGCAGAAAGGTCTGAACCAGACGCCCATGCGCGCCCTGCCGCTGCAGTATGGCCTGTGCCTGCTGGCCAGCCTGGCGCTGCTGCCGACCCAGGAATGGCGGGTGCAGTTCGATGCCGGACTGCTCCTGCCGCTGCTGTGGATGGGCCTGGTGATCTCGGTGGGCGCGCAGCTGTTGCTGTACCGACTGATCCGCGCCGGCAACCTGGTCAACGTCACCAGCCTGTTCTACCTGGTGCCGCTGGTCACCGCCCTGCTCGACTACCTGCTGCTGGGCAACCTGCTGTCGCCCAGCGCCATGGCCGGCATGGCGGCGATCCTGCTGGGCCTGGCGCTGGTGTTTCGCTTCGCCCCGCAAGGCTGTTAGGTCCCCGGCCCGGCGTCACGCCGGGCCATCATTCCGGCTGCTGCAGCGCCTCGACCAGCGCCTTGAGAAAGCGCGCGGCCTCGCCGCCGGTGACGGCGCGGTGGTCGAAGGTCAGCGACAGCGGCAGGATCGGGTGCACCACCACCTGGCCATCGACCGCCACCGGCTCGTCGCGGATGCCGCCGGCGCCGATGATCGCCACCTGCGGCGGCACCACCACCGGGTTGGCGTAGCGGCCGAACAGGGTGCCGAAGTTGGACAGGGTCAGGGTCGCGCCCATCATCTCCTGCGGCGGGATGGAACGTGCGCGCACGTCGGCGCGCAGGCGCGCCACGCCCTCTTTCAGATCCTCGGCGCTGCGCGCGCCGACGTTGCGCAGCACCGGCACGAACAGGCCGTCGGGGGTGTCCACGGCGATGCCCAAGTCAAGCTGGGCATGGCGTTTGATCGACAGGTTCTTGCCGTCGAACCAGCTGTTGAGCACCGGCTCCGCCTCACAGGCCACGGCGATGGCCTGGGCGATGCGCACCAGCGGGTCGCGCGCCTCGCGCCAGCGGTGCAGGTCGGCGTCGCCGACTATTACCACCGGCACCACCTCGGCATGCGCGCGGGCCATGTTCAGCGCCATGCTGCGGCGTACGCCGCGCAGTTTCTCGCCGCCGAAGCGCTCGCGCGCGCCCTGGCTGGCGCCCTCGACATCGGCGCGGGTGATCAGGCCGTCGGCGCCGCTGCCCTGCACGGTGCCCAGGTCGACGCCGAGCTGACGCGCCAGCTGCCGCACCGCCGGGGTCGCCCGCGGCGCCAGGTGCTCGCGGGTGCTCGGCGCAGCGCCGACGAAGAAGTTGTCCGCGCCCGCCTCGCCACCGCCTTCCAGACGGCCGACCACGGTGCCGGCGTCGGCCTCGCCCTCGTAGGCGGCCAGCGGCTCGCCGACATGCAGGAGGTCGCCTTCCTTGCCGAAGGTCTTCACCAACACCCCGTCATAGGGCGCGGGGATGTCGACTATGGCCTTGGCGGTTTCCACCGACACCAGCAACTGGTCGGCCTTGACCGTGTCGCCGGCCTTGACGTGCCACTCGACGATCTCGGCTTCCTGCAGGCCCTCGCCCAGATCGGGCAGTTTGAAATATTTCATCGTGCGTTCTCCCGTCGATTCACTGGGCCGTCTTCAGGCGTACTCCAGCACCGTCTCGCAGGCGGCGAGGATGTCCTCGACGCCAGGGATGTACAGCTGCTCCAGGCGATACAGCGGCGGCGGAATATCCGGCGCGGTGACCCGCTGGATCGGCGCCTGCAGATCGAGCAGCGCACGCTCGTACAGGCTGGCGGCGATTTCCGCGCCGACCGCGCAGCTCTTCGGCGCCTCGTGGACGATCACGCAGCGCCCGGTCTTGCGCACCGAGGCCTCCAGGGTGTCGAGGTCCAGCGGCTTGACGCAGGCGACGTCGATCACCTCCGCCTCGACACCGCGCTCGGCCAGCCGATCGGCGGCCTGCAGCGTCTCGTGCACGCTCGCACCCCAGCTGACCAGGGTCAGGTCGCCGCCCTCGCGCAGGGTGAAGCAGCTGTCCAGCGGCAGGCGTCTGCCGTCGTCGGCCAGCGGCTGCGGGTTCATCCGGTACAGCCGGGTGGGTTCGAGAAACACCACCGGGTCCGGGTCGTCGATGGCCGCCAGCAGCAGGCCGTAGGCGCGCGCCGGCGACGAGGGGATGACCACGCGCAGGCCGGGAATATGCGCCAGCAGCACCTCGGTGCTCTCGCTGTGGTGCTCGGGGGCGCGGATGCCGGCGCCCATCGGCGTGCGCAGCACCAGCGGGCAGCTAAGGCGACCGCGGGTGCGGTTGCGCAGGCGGCTGGCGTGGCAGATCAGGTGATCCAGGGCCGGGTAGATGAAACCCATGAACTGGATCTCCAGCACCGGCTTGAGCCCCTGCGCCGCCATGCCGACGCCGAGCCCGGCGATCATGGTCTCGGCCAGCGGCGTGTCGATCACCCGCTTGAAGCCGAACGCCTCGCGCAGCCCGGCGGTGGCGCGGAACACCCCGCCGTTGACGCCGATGTCCTCGCCCAGCAGCACCACGTTGTCGTCCTCGGCCATGGCCCGGTGCAGGGCCAGGTTGACCGCTTCCAGCAGGCTGACCTTCTTTTCGCTCATGGCTGGCTTCTCACTCATGGTCCACCTCCCGCCGCGCGGCGCGCTCGCGCAGCCATTCGCGCTGCTCGGCCAGGGCCTGCGGCCATTGGCCGTAGACATGCTCGAGCGCCGCCTCGGCCGGCGGCATGGGCGTCGCCTCAAAGGCCTCCACCGCGCGCTGCACCTCGGCCTGGCACTCGCCGACCAGGGCCTGCTCGCGCTGCGCATTCCACACGCCCTGGCTGACCAGAAAGGCCTGCAGGCGCGCCACCGGCTCCTCGCGCCAGGCCTGCTTGACCTCTTCGGCCGGGCGATAGCGGGTGGCGTCGTCGGCGGTGGTGTGGTCGCCCAGGCGGTAGCTGAGGCACTCGATCAGGGTCGGCCCCTTGCCCTGGCGCGCCCGCTCCAGCGCCGCCTGCACCCGGTCGTACACCGCCAGCACGTCGTTGCCGTCGACCTGCTCGCCGGGGAAGCCGGCGCCGATCGCCTTCTGCGCCAGGGTCGGCGCGCCGCACTGGATGCGCCGCGGCACCGAGATGGCCCACTGGTTGTTGTTGACCACGAACACCACCGGCAGTTGCCAGGCGCCGGCGACGTTGAGCGCCTCGAGAAAATCGCCCTTGCTGGTGGCGCCGTCGCCGCAGGTGGTGACAGCGACGCGGTGCTGGCCGCGGATCTTGAACGCGCTGGCCACGCCGCAGGCATGCAGGGCCTGGGTGGCGATCGGCACGCAGAGCGGGAAGTCCTCGGCCACCGCCGGGTCGACATAGGCGCTGCCGCGCTCGTCGCCGCCCCAGTAGAGCAGGATCTCCTCCATGCGCACGCCGCGCATCACCTGCACTGCGGTGTCGCGGTAATAAGGCACCAGCACGTCGTCGGCGCGCATGGTCGCGCCGATGGCCACGCCTATGGCCTCCTGGCCGATGGTCGGCGCGTAGGTGCCGATGCGCCCGGTGCGCTGCAGGGCCACCGCCTTCTGGTCGAACAGGCGAGTCAGCAACATCTGCCGGTACAGGCGGATCAGCAGTTCGAAGTCGTCGCTCCAGGCCGGCAGCTCGGCGCAGGGCGTGCCGTCGGCGGCAAGGTAGCGGGTATGCGGCAGTTTCGGCTGTTCGGACATAGCAGTCTCCTCGGCATCTTGTGGACACCTTGCTGGCCCCGGGCTGGTGGCCTGGGGCCGGATGTGCCGCCACGCGGGTGGGTGTGGCGCGCGCAGCGGGCCCTCAGGGCCCGTACAGCAAGCGTTCGGCCAGGCTGTCGGCGACCCGCGCCGGGGAGCGCTTGTCGGCCTGGGCATGGGCGTAGATCTCGGTCAGACGCAGGCTAATCTGCGCCAGATGGGCGGTGATCGCCGCTAGCTCCTCGCCGCGATGGCGCAGCGCGACGTAGATCAGCCCACCGGCGTTGAGCACGTAGTCCGGCGCGTAGAGGATGCCGCGTGCCTCCAGCTCGTCGGCGATCTCCGGGTTGGCCAACTGGTTGTTGGCCGCCCCGGCCACCGCCGCGCAGCGCAGCTGGCCGACGGTCTGGCCGTTGAGCACGCCGCCCAGGCCGCAGGGCGCGAGGATGTCGCAGGGGGTGGTGAGCAGCGCCTCGCTGGCCACCGGATGGGCGCCGAGCTGCTCCACCGCCAGCTGCACCCGACCGGGGTCGAGGTCGCTGACCAGCAGCTCGGCGCCGGCCGCATGCAGTTCCTCGGCCAGGGCGAAGCCGACGTTGCCGAGTCCCTGGATGGCGATGCGCAGGCCCTCCAGATCGTCGCTGCCAAGGCGCGCCTGGGCGGTGGCGCGAATCCCGGCGAACACCCCCAGCGCCGTGTGCGGCGAGGGATCGCCCTCGCTGGTGGTGCTGGTGGCATGGCGGGTGTGCTGGGCGATGCAATCCATGTCGACGCTGGAGGTGCCGCTGTCCATGGCGGTGATATAGCGCCCGTTCAGCGTCTCGATAAAGCGGCCGAAGGCCTCGAACAGCGCCGCGCGGTTGGCCACGTGGGGTGGACGGATGATCACCGCCTTGCCGCCGCCGTGGGCGATGCCGGCCAGGGCGGCCTTGTAGCTCATGCCCTGGGCCAGGCGAATGGCGTCGCGGATGGCGCTCTGTTCGTCGGGATAGGCCAGGTAGCGGCAGCCGCCGAGGGCCGGGCCGAGACGAGTGTTGTGGATGGCGATGACGGCCTTGAGGCCAGTGGCCGGATCCTGCGCCAGGTGCAGGGCCTCGAGGCGGGCGGCTTCCATCATGCTGAACATGGGCGAGCTCCCGGTCTGACTTTAGGCCTCAGTATAGGTGGCTGGGCGGAGACTGGACGCGGATCGGCCGAAGGGCTACAAGAGCAGAAGTCACCGGAGAAAGCGATGAGCCCACGCCAAGCCTGCCTGCTGTGCCTGGAGCGCGATCCGCCCGAACCGTTCGAGGCGGCGCTGTGGGTCGCCGCCGAACACGATGGGCAAGTGCAGCCGGCGCAGGTGCTCGGCGAACTGCACGGCCTGCAGCTGCAGGTCAGCGCCGGACTGCCCGCCCTGCCGGCGCGCGAACTGGCCCAGCCGCTGTTGCGCCGGCTCGCCGAATTGGACTACCAGGAAGACGACGAAGGCGTCACCCGCCCCCGCCATGCGCTGCTCCACGAGGTGCTACGGCGGCGCCGCGGACAACCGCTGCTGCTGGCGCTGATCGCTCTGGAGTTGGCTCGGCGCCTGGACATCCCCCTGCAGGGGGTGAACTTCCCCGGACATTTCCTGTTGCGCGTGCCCGGCGCCGATCACCTGCTCGACCCCTGCGGCGGTCGCCGCCTGTACACCCGCGACTGCCGCGAACTGCTCTACCGCCAGCTCGGCCCGGACGCAGCGCTCAGCGCCGCGCATCTGCACAGCGCCGACGCCCGCGCCATGCTGCAACGCCTGTCGCGCAACCTGCGCCTGTTGCACCTGCAGCAGGACGACGACCTGGCCGCCCTCAAGGACGCCGAACGGGTGCTGCAGATAGGTCCCGCGAGCATGGTCGACCATCTGGCGCGCGCCGACATCTACCGCAATCTGGCTTGTCCACAGGGCGAGCGCTACGACCTCGAACGCGCCCTGCTGTTGTGCGACGACGCCGCCCTGCGCCTGCAGCTGAGCCAGCGCCTGCGCACGCTGGACGTTGCGCCGGCGCTGCATTGAACGGCGCCTGAGCGGCAAACCGCGCAACGTTCTGCAGCGCCCCGCACGATCTTTCGACCGGCCCGTGTAACTGGATATTTCCCGCCTACACTTTCGCTTGTTCGGCCTTCTGCCAACGCAGCGAACACCACGAACGCACGAATGACTCCACGAAGGGAAATAGCATGCAAAGACTCCTTGGTTTGTCGCTGTTGGCGGCCGTTCTGAGCACTGCCGGTTGCAGCAGCACCCTGGTGGCCCCCGAGCAGTATTCGGGTTTCTTGCAGGACTACAGCCGCCTGAGCGAGCAGCAATCGCCGTCCGGCGCCAAAGTGGCGCGCTGGATCGACCCGGATCTGCAGATCGCCCGCTACAACCAGCTCTTTCTGGAACCCAGCCAGTTCTACCCGCAGCCGCAACCCAGCGCCCGTTTGTCCCAGGAGACCCTGCACGGCATCACTCGCTACTTCGACACCGCGCTGCGCCGCGAGCTGAGCAAGGTCATGCCGCTCACCGACTCGCCCACGGCCGGCACCCTGGTGCTGCGCCCGGCCATCACCGCGGTCTCGGCCTCCACCGAGGGCCTCAAGCCCTACGAAGTCATTCCCATCGCCCTGGTGGTGGCCGCCGCCAGCACCGCGGCCGGCACCCGCGACCAGCAGGTGGAGATCGCCGTCGAGGCCGCGGTCATCGACGCGCAGAACAGCCGCGTCGTCGCCCAGGTGGTACGCAAAGGCAGCGGCCTGGACCTGGAGAACGACGAGCAGGTGATCAGCCTCGACAACGTCAAGCCGGTGATCGATGTCTGGGCCAACGACATGCGCCAGTCCGTCGAGCAGCTCAAGGCCAAGCGTTGAGAACCGCTCTGCCGGCACCGCTGCGGATCGTCCGAGCGGTGCCGTACGCAGAACAGCCGCATTAGGGAGGCAATATGCTGGACTACTTCGCCTTGGGCGTACTGATCTTCGCCGCCGTGGTGCTGTTCTACGGCGTCATCGCGATCCACGATATTCCCTACGAGATCGCGGTGCATCGCAACCACCCCCAGCAGGACGCCATTCATGTGGCGGGCTGGGTCAGCCTGTTCACCCTGCATGCGATCTGGCCCTTCCTGTGGATCTGGGCGACGCTCTACCGCGAGGATCGCGGCTGGGGCTTCGCCACCACGGCCAAGGCGGATACGGCGCGCCTGCAACAGCTGGAACAGCAGGTGGCAGCGCTCCAGGCCCGTCTGGATGCGCTGGAACAGCCACCCGCCGAAGCACCATTGGAGGCGAGGGACTGAGCCATGGACCTGCTGCTGATACTCACCTACACCGCCATCTGCGTCGCCATCTTCAAGATCTTCAAGATCCCGCTGAACAAGTGGACGGTGCCCACCGCGGTACTGGGCGGCATCGTGCTGATCGGCACGCTGATTTTCCTGATGAACTACAACCACCCCTATTCCGAGGTCTCGCGCAGCTATTTCGTCAGCACCCCCATAGTGCCGGCGGTGAGCGGCCAGGTGATCGAGGTGCCGGTGCGCGGCAACCAGCTGCTGGAAGAGGGCGACGTGATCTTCCGCATCGACCCGCTGCCCTTCGAAAACCGCGTGCGCTCGCTCAAGGCCCAGCTGGTCTCGGCCAAGGGCGACCAGTTCCGCGCCAGCGAACTGGCCAGGCGCAATCTGGGCAACCGGCGCGATGTGGATATCACCACGGCGCGCGTGGACGATCTGCAGGCGCAGCTCAATATCGCCCAGTTCGAGCTGGACAACACGGTGGTGCGGGCACCGTCGCGCGGCTACGTGACCCAGGTGGTGCTGCGCCCCGGCGTCTATGCGGTGAAGATGCCGCTGCGGCCGTCGGCGATCTTCATTCCCCACGAGGAATATTTCTACGTAGCCTGGATGCGCCAGAACAGCCAGCTGCGCCTGACCTTGGGTGACTCCGCCGAGATCGCCCTCGACGGCCTGCCCGGCCAGGTGTTCCAGGCGCGGGTCAAGCAGGTGCAACCGGTGATCGCCGAGGGCCAGGTGCAGCCGGGCGGCCACCTGATCGGCGTCACCGGCGCCATGCCGGCCGGACGGGTGCCGGTGTTGCTGGAAATCATCGACCCGGCCTTCGAACCCTACAAGGAGCTGATACCGGGCGGCGCCTATGGTCAGGCGGCGCTCTACTCCGAGCACTTCCCCCATGTGGCGATCCTGCGCAAGGTGCTCCTGCGCATGGCCGCCTGGATGAACTACATCTTCCCGTTCCACTGACGCCCGCAACCCGGCGGCGCCTGGCACAGGCGCCGCGTCATGACACAGAGGAGTCCATCATGTTCGAACCCGGCCACCTCAACCGCAAGAAACAACCCGGCATGCCGGGCGTCCCCGATTACGATATCGACGTCTACTACGAGGTGCGCCACGACCCCAAGGAGGGCGTGCTGCTGCACTTCAGGCTGTCCGGCCAGGTCGCCGGCCAAAGCGTTGCCGAGGAGTTCGACATGCACCGCGACACCGCCTTCAACTTCGCCAGCCGCCTGGCCAAGGCCGCGGTGAAGCTGGGGCTGCCGCCCAATGCCAGCCCGATCATGCGCAGCCATGGCGAGTACGACGCGATGTTCGCGGACATCCGCAAGAAGCTCAACGTCAACCCCGGTGACCCGGTGGACTTCGACCACCTGGACAAGGACGGATTCTGACCCTTTAACCAGCGCTCGTTTCCCTCCACCCACGCACAGCGCGAGGACCGGAACATGGCCGATGCCAGCAAGAAGATGGGCCTGATCGGCCTGACCACCCTGGTGGCGGTCAACATGATGGGCTCCGGCATCATCATGCTGCCCTCGAGCATGGCCCAGCTCGGCGCGGTATCGCTGCTGTCCTGGGTGGTCACGGCGGTCGGCTCCATGGCCATCGCCTACGGCTTCGCCCAGTGCGGCATCTACTGCCCGCGTCCCGGCGGCATGTCGGCCTACAGCGAGGAAGCCCACGGCAAGTCCGCGTTCTTCCTCTGCTCCTACCTGTACTTCCTGTCGCTGGTGATCGGCAACGTGGCCATCGGCATTTCCGCGGTCGGTTACCTCACGCCCTTCTTCCCCTGGCTGGGCAGCAGCGCCGGCGCCCTGGTGCTCGGCACCATCGGCCTGATCTGGCTGACCATCCTGGCCAACCTCGGCGGCCCCAGCCTCACCGGACGCCTCGGCGCGGTGACCGTCTGGGGGGTGATCATCCCGGTGGCCGGGCTCGGCCTGATCGGCTGGTTCTGGTTCCAGCCCAGCCTGTTCATCGAGGCCTGGAATCCCAACGACCTGAAAGTGGGCGACGCCATCGCACAGAGCATCCCGCTGACCCTCTGGGCCTTCCTCGGCATGGAGTCGGCGGCGCAGAACTCCGACGCGGTGGACAATCCCAAGCGCAACGTACCGCTGGCCTGCCTGCTCGGCACCCTCGGCGCCGCCGTGGTCTACGTGCTGTCGACCAGCGTGATCCAGGGCATAGTCCCCAACCCGGAACTGGCCAACTCCAGCGCCCCCTTCGCCCTGGTCTACGCGCGGATGTTCAACGACGGCGTCGGCAACGTCATCATGGCCCTGGCGGTGATGGCCTGCCTCGGCTCCCTGCTCGGCTGGCAGTTCACCCTGGCGCAGACGGCCAAGGTCACCGCCGAACAGGGCATGTTCCCCAAACTCTTCACTCGGGTCAGCTCGCGCGATGCGCCGCTGCTGGGCCTGCTGTTCTGCGGCGTGCTGCAAAGCCTGATCGCCCTGTCGACCATCTCGCCCAACGCCAGCGCCCAGTTCAACAAGGTGGTGGGCCTGGCCGCGGTGACCAACATCATCCCCTACGTCACCTCGCTGACCGGCCTGCTGGTGATCATGCACAAGGCCCAGGTGACACCCCAGGTATTTCGCCGCAACAGCCTGATCCTGCTGGTGGCCATGCTCTACTGCTTCTATGCCCTGTACGCCTCGGGCCTGGATGCGGTGTTCGGCGCGGCGCTGGTGATGGTGGTCGGCTACCTGCTGTTCGGCGCCATCGCCAAGCGCTTCGTCGGCGCCCTCGACAGCCTTGGCCGGCCCTAGGAGACTCGGCATGTCTATTCCCTACCTGGTCCGGCTGCTACTGCTCTGTGTCTGGTTGCCGGTCATCGCCAGCGCCGCCACCCTGGAACGCATCCACGACAGCGGCCAGCTGGTGCTGGGCTTCGTGCCCGGCAACCCGCCCTTCTCCGACGGCGACGCCCAGCAGGCCGACGGCTATGCCATCGAGCTGTGCCGCCGCGTCGCCAGTCAGGTGCAGGAGCAACTGGCGATGCCCGCGCTACGCCTGCGCTATCAACCGCTTACCACCACGGACATGCTCGACGCGGTGGCCGCCGGGCGCGTCGATATCCTCTGCGCGCCCGTGGTGGAGAGCCTGGAGCGGCGCCGCCAGGTCAGCTTCTCGCTGCCGATCTTCACCGCCGGCCTGGGCGTGGTGGTGCGTCAGGACGCACCGGCGACGCTGCTGCTGCCACTCAAGGGCGAGGCGGCGCACAGCGGCCCGACCTGGCGCGCCACCATCAACCGCGGGCTGAGCCGCCACCGCTTCGCCGTGCTCAAGGGCACGATCAGCGTCGACTGGGCGCGTACGCGCATTCGCCAGCTCGGCCTGCAATCCGAGCTGGTCGAGGTCGACAGCAATCGGGAGGGGGTCGAGCAGGTCGTCAGCCGCCGGGTCGACGCCTTCTTCGCCGACCGCCTGGTGCTGCTCAACTACCAGGCCCAGCATCCGCAAGGTGCACAGCTGTGGGTGCCGGAGCGCCTGTTCGAAGTGGAAGCGGTGGCCATGCCGCTGGCCCACGACGACGAAGACTTCCGCCTGCTGGTGGATACCGCGCTCAGCCGGCTGAACCGCTCCACCGACGGCGAGGCGCTCTACCGCCGGTTCTTCGGCGAGCTCAGCGAGCAGAGTCGGCTGATGTTGCGGCTCAACTCGCGGCCCTGAGCCCGCGCTCAGGCCGAGGCGGCCAGGCTGTGGAAACTGAAGTAGTAGCGCAGGGCGTCGACCATCTCGACGTAGTCGGCCGGCGGCGCCACCAGGGCGAAGCCGGAGTCGTAGCTGCCGGGGGTGACGTCCTCGCGGCACCACTGGCAGGTGGCGGAGAAGTCGACGAAGTGCTGGCCGTGCTGGCCGGGGATCTTCAGACGCATGTCGAAGCGCGCACCCACCAGCATCGGCAGCTGGCTGATCAGCATCAGGCCGTCCAGTGAGACATTGCCGATGGAGCCCATCGGCTTGTCGGTGATGCGGTTGAACACCTTCAGGTAATAGGGCAACTGATGGCGTTCGATTCGACGTTGGCTGCGCATGCTGGCGAATCGCTACAAGGGGCTTTGAGTATGGCCCCGAAGCCGCCGCTTAACCAGCCTCAGCCACAGCGCTCGGCGATGCGCGTGCGCAGCTGGCGACGAGCGGTGTCGGTCTCTTCATCACTGTAATAAATGCGCTCGCCGTTGGCGTCCGTGCGGTAGTAGCTGAAGCCTTCCGGAATCTGCGCCAGGCGCCGGCGCAGGTCGCGGCACTCGGCGGCGCGCGCCTCGCGCTGTTCGGCCGCGGCGGCGGCGGCCTGCTGCTGCTCCTCGCGGCGGGCATCGAAGAAGCGCTGGCTGCGCGCCTCGCGCTCGCGGGTATGTTCGTCGCGTTCGACCACCTGGGGCTTGACCTCCACCGGCTCGGCGCCGGCGCCCGGACGCTGGCCGAAATGCACGCGGCCCTGGGCATCGGTCCAGCGATAGATTTCCGCTGCGGCCAGGGCCGGCAGCAACAGGGCGACAAGCAGCAGGCTGCGCATGCTGATCCTCCGTGAACAGGTGGCCCAGCTTAAACCGCCGCGCAGCCGGCGCAAATGGCTGATGATCGGCTCACAATGGCGCCGGCGTAGCCTTGGCCGGCTCCGCCGGATTGTGGTGGCCGAGCTGCTCCAGTGTCTGCAGGCGCGCGCGGGCGCGGTAGGCGTACTCGCTGGTCGGGTAGCGGCTGATGATGAACTGGTAGGTCTGCGCCGCGTCGACGAACAGGTTCTCGCGCTCCAGGCACTGGCCGCGCAGCAGCGAGATTTCCGGCTGCAGGTAGCCGCGCGAACGGCTCTTGCGTTCGGCCTTCGACAGCTCCAGGGCGACGCAGGCGCAGTCGCCATCCTCGTAGGCGCGATAGGCGTTGTTCAGGTGATGGTCGAGCGACCAACGGGTGCAGCCCGTGGCGACCAGCGCCAGGGTCAGGATGATCAGGGTTCGCATGGGCAATTCCTCCGCTGAGCAGTGTATCGACTGGCGCCGGGAAAACTGAACCGCCGCAAACCTCCGATGGGTTGTGCCGCGCCCGCCTTGGCGCTGGGCGGGCGGCTGACTAGACTGCGGCGCATCGGCCGACTCCGGCCAAGGAGCCCGCATGCCGCGCACTCGCCTGATCCCGTTCGTCGCCCTCGCCGCCCTGCTGAGCGCCTGTGCCCCCACGACGCCGCTGTTTATCGCCCAGGTCACCACCAACGAGGTGGTCGAGTACAAGGCGCTGAAGACCAAGCGCATGACCGCCGCCATCGAGGAGGAAGGCGACCTGCTCACCTACAGCGCCATGGCCATCCGCGACGCCCACAGCGACAAGGCCGAGGCCCTGTACCTGGACGGCTACCGCGACCGCCAGCTGAGCGGCGAGGTGCGCGCCATCGCCCTGTACCAGATCGGCCTGCTCTACATGAACCGCTTCAACGAGCAGCGCGACGACGCCAAGGCGCTCAACTACTTCTACCGGGTGCTCAACGAGTTCCCCGCCAGCCGGGCCGCCGGCCGGGCCGAGCAACGCATCACGCTGATCCGCCAGCGCAGCCAGGAGCCGCTGCACAAGACCTCGCGCGAGCTGCTGGCGCACTGGCAGCCGAGCCAGAACCTCGACCTGTACCAGAGCAGCCTCGATCCGGACATGACCCTGCTGTCGCGCCGTGCCGTGCTCAAGGGCCGTGTCGCCGAGGCCGAGGAGCTCTACCTGCTGGGCCTGGCCGACCCGCACGTGCCGGCCGGGATCAAGGAAAAGGCGCTGTACCAGCTGGCGCTGATGCACATGGCGGCGGACAACCCCGACGCCGACCGCGCCAAGGCCATCGCCTACCTGCGCCGCCTGCTGGTGCAGTACCCGGACGGCGAGCTCAACGCCAAGGCCGCCCGCCACCTGGACATGGTGCTGAATCCGGCCGTGCGCTGAGCGGCGCCCGCCCTTCGTTCACCTCCCGGGACTAAGCTGACCCATATCAAGGCAGGCGCCTGCAAGGCGCGCTGCAATGCCCGGGTCACCCTCGCGAGGTACAGACCATGAAACTGCAACGACTGCTGGTGGTCATCGACCCCAACCGCGACAGCCAGCCGGCGCTGCAACGCGCCGCCTGGCTGGCCCGGCACAACCCGGCGCAGCTGCACCTGCTGCTGGTGGACTATCACGCCGGCCTCGACGGCCGCCTGTTCGACAGTGCGATCCAGGCCAAAGGCCGCGCCGCGCTGCTGGAGCAGCACGGCCAATGGCTGGAGCAACGCATCGCGCCGCTGCGCAGCGGCGGTCTCGAGGTGCAGGTGGACATCCGCTGGGGCAAACGCCTGGACAAGGAGGTGCTGGCCAAGGTCGCCGAACTGCAGCCGGACCTGGTGCTCAAGTCCGCCGCGCACAACAGCCTGCTGCGCCGCCTGCTGCTGACCGACAGCTGCTGGCAGCTGATCCGCCATTGCCCGGTGCCGCTGTGGCTGGTGCACCACGCCGAGTGGCAGGGGCGCAGCCTGTGCGCCGCCCTCGATCCGCTGCACAGCGCCGACAAGCCGGCGGCCCTGGATCACCAGCTGATCCGCACGGCCATGGAGCTGAGCCAGCGCTTCGCCCTGCAGGCCCACTACCTGCACTGCCACGCGCCGCTGCCGCGCACCCTGGTGTTCGACGCGGCGATGGTCGCCGACTACGACAACTATGTGCGCGACAGCGCGAAAAGCCACCGCGAGGCCTTCGAGCAACTGCTCGGTCAATACCCCATCGCCCTGCCCGACACCCACCTGCTGGAAGGTTTCACCGAGGAAGTGCTGCCGCGTTTCGTGCGCGAGCACAATATCGACCTGCTGCTGATGGGCGCCATCGCCCGCGGCCAACTCGACACCGCCCTGATCGGCCACACCGCGGAGCGGGTGCTGGAGGCCGTGGAGTGCGACCTGCTGGTGCTCAAGGCGGATTCGTCACGTAGTGCAACGGAACAATGACTACAGCGAATCGCCGTAGTAGCCTCGCCGGCACATTCCATTAGGGAGTCCGCGCATGACCTTTCGCCGCACCAAAATCGTCGCCACCCTGGGCCCGGCCAGCAACTCGCCGGAAGTGCTCGAGCAGCTGATTCTCGCCGGCCTCGACGTGGCACGCCTGAACTTCTCCCACGGCACGCCCGACGACCACAAGGCCCGCGCCCAGCTGGTGCGCGAGCTGGCGGCCAAGCACGGCCGGCACGTGGCGCTGCTCGGCGACCTGCAAGGGCCGAAGATCCGCATCGCCAAGTTCGAGAACAAGCGCATCGAGCTCAAGGAAGGCGACCTGTTCCGCCTGTCCTCCAGCCACTCGCGCACGGCCGGCACCCAGGACGTGGTCGGCATCGACTACCCGGCGCTGATCCAGGACTGCGACGTCGGCGACGAGCTGCTGCTGGACGACGGCCGGGTGGTCATGCGCGTCGAGCTCAAGGGCGCCGACGAGCTGCACTGCCGCGTGCTGATCGGCGGCCCGCTGTCGGACAACAAGGGCATCAACCGCCGTGGCGGCGGCCTCACCGCGCCGGCGCTGACCGAGAAGGACAAGGTCGACATCAAGCTGGCCGCCGAAATGGACCTGGACTACCTGGCCGTGTCCTTCCCGCGCGACGCCGCCGACATGGCATATGCCCGCCGCCTGCTCACCGAGGCCGGCGGCACGGCCTGGCTGGTGGCCAAGATCGAGCGCGCCGAAGCGGTGGCCAACGACGAGACGCTGGACGGCCTGATCCGCGCCAGCGATGCGGTGATGGTGGCTCGCGGCGACCTCGCCGTGGAGATCGGCGATGCCGAGCTGGTCGGCATCCAGAAGAAGATCATCGCCCACGCCCGCCGCCTGAACAAAGCGGTGATCACCGCCACCCAGATGATGGAGTCGATGATCCACAGCCCGATGCCGACCCGCGCCGAGGTCTCCGACGTAGCCAACGCCGCGCTGGACTACACCGACGCGGTGATGCTGTCGGCCGAGAGCGCCGCCGGCGAATACCCGGTGGAAGCGGTCGAAGCCATGGCCCGCGTCTGCCTCGGCGCGGAAAAGCACCCGACCAGCCAGAAGTCCAGCCACCGCATCGGCCGCACCTTCGAGCGCTGCGACGAGAGCGTGGCCCTGGCCACCATGTACACCGCCAACCACTTCCCGGGCGTCAAGGCCATCATCAGCCTGACCGAGAGCGGCTACAGCCCGCTGATCATGTCGCGCATCCGCTCGTCGATCCCGATCTTCGCCTTCACCCCGCACCGCGAGGCGCAGGCCCGCGTGGCGCTGTTCCGCGGCGTCTACACCGTGCCCTTCGACCCGGCCGCACTGCCGGCCAACAAGGTCAGCCAGGCGGCGGTGGACGAGCTGCTCAAGCGCGGCGTGGTCGAGCCCGGCGACTGGGTGATCCTGACCAAGGGCGACAGCTACCACGGCACCGGCGGCACCAACACCATGAAGATCCTGCATGTTGGCGATCCCATGGTTTAAGGCACAGCTGAACGCAAAAGGCCGCTCGAACGAGCGGCCTTTTGCTTTTTCTGTGGGAGGCGCTTTAGCGGCGGTGCGCGCGACGCCACCCCCTACGCGAACCTGGAAAAATCCGGCTTTCTGCGCTGCATAAAGGCCGACAGCGCCTCGATGGCCTCGGGCGAGCGCAGGCGTTGGCCGAACAGTGCGCCCTCCTCCTCGATCACCCGGCGCAATTGCTCGCGATCCGGTGCGCGCATCAGGCGCTTGCTGTCGGCCAGCGCCGCGGGCGCCAGGTCGAGAAAGCGCAGCGCCATTTCGCGTGCCTTGGCCAGGGTCGCCGCGCCGTCGTCCAGCGCCTGGTTGGCGATGCCCCAGGCCGCCGCCTGCTCGCCGCTGAAGCTCTCGCCGAGCAGCAGCAGTTCGGCGGCGCGGGCGTGGCCGAGCAGACGCGGCAGGATCAGGCTGGAGCCATACTCCGGGCACAGGCCGAGGTTGACGAAGGGCATCTTCAGCTGCGCGTCGCGGCTGACGTAGACCAGGTCGCAGTGCAGCAGCAAGGTGGTGCCGATGCCCACCGCCGGCCCCGCCACCGCCGCCACCACCGGCTTGCTGAACTCGAACAGCGCGCGCATGAACTGGAACACCTCGCTGTTCAGCCCGCTCGGCGGCGCCTGGATGAAGTCGGCGACGTCGTTGCCGCTGGTGAAGCACTGCTCGCCGCCGGTGAGCAGCACGGCGCGCACCGAACCGTCGCGGTCGGCCTCGTCCAGGATTTCGGCCATGCCGGCGTACATGGCGCGGGTCAGCGCGTTCTTCTTGTCCGGGCGCTGCATGCGCAGGGTCAGCAGCGCACCGTCGCGCTCGATTTGCAGGAATTCGCTCATAGATGCTCCGAGGTCGTAGGCGCATGGATCCGTCTGAGCCGCGCACCGGAGGCCCGCTGTGATCGGCGCCAGTGTGCCCAGCCTGGATGGCCCCGCGCATCCTACATACGGGTTAGAAACAGGTCGGCGAACATCTGGCTACGCGGCAAACCGGCCATATAAAGGCGCCGCGCGAAGCTGTCGACCGTCGTGGGATGGCCGCAGAGTAAAGCGAGGGTCTGCCGCGAAACAAGGCGCAGTTCGGCCAAAGCAGCCGGCAACTGCGCCGCCGTCACCAGCTCGATCTGCAGCTGCGCATGCTCGGCAGCCAGCGCCTGCAGCTCGCCGGCCAGGTAGTGCTCGGCCGGCTCATGGGCCGCATGCAGCAGGCGGATGGCGCCGCGATGCTCCTGGCGCAGCGCCTCGCGCAGCACGCCGTAGAGCGGCGCCAGGCCGGTACCGGCGGCCAACAGCCAGAGCGGCCGCGCCTGCCAATCGGGATCGTAGTGCAGCGCGCCGCCGCGCAACTCGCCCAGGCGCAGGTCGTCACCGAGCTGCAGGCGTCGCGCGGCGTCGCAGAAGGCGCCGGGCTGGCGGCAGTCGAGATGGAATTCCAGCCAGGCATCCTCGCCCGGCAGGCTGGCCAGGGAATAGGGCCGCGCCACTCCGTCTGCGCTCCACAGCAGCAAGTGCTGACCGGCCTGGTAGCGCAGCCGCCGCTCGGGTTGCAGGCGCAAGCGCAGCACGCTGGGGCTCAGCCAGTCGAGGCCGACCACCCTGGCGGCCAGGCCGTCGCGCTGCGGGTCGAAGGGTTCGACCTGCAGATCGCCGCCGACCTGACACTGGCAGGCCAGGCGCCAGCCCTCGGCGCGCTTGTCGGCGGCCAGCGCCTCGGGCTGCAGATCCAGCGGTTCGCCGGCCAGGCAGCGCACCAGGCAGGCGTGGCAGCTGCCGGCGCGGCAGCTGTAGGGCACTTTGATGCCGCCGGCCAGCAGGGCATCAAGCAGATTGGCCTGTTCGGCCACCTGCAATAATTTGGCGCCAACGCGCAGTTCAGGCACCCGCTCTCTCCCAGCTGGCATCGCAGCGATTGCGGCCGCCGCGTTTGGCCTGGTACAGCGCCTGGTCGGCGCGCTGCAAGGCCTCCTCGAGGTCGTCGCCGGCGGCAAGCAGGGTCATGCCGGCGGACAGGCTGAGATTATCCACCTTTATCCCCACCGGTTCAGCCTGGGCGAAGGCTTCGCGCAGGCGTTCGCAGCAGGCGGTGAACTGGTCGGCATCGGTATTGGGCAGCAGCAGGACGAATTCCTCGCCGCCGTAGCGGGCGATGACGTCGCCGTCGCGCAGGCAGGCGCGCGCCACCGCGGCGAAAGTCTGCAGCACGCGATCGCCGGCGGCGTGGCCATGGGCGTCGTTGATGCGCTTGAAGTGGTCCAGATCGATCAGCGCCAGGCCATGCTGGCGACCGGCGCCGAGATGCTGCAGCTCGCGGCCGGCCAGACGGAGGAAATGCCGGCGGTTGAACAGCCCGGTCAGCTCGTCGGTGGCCACCAGGTCCTCGAGCTGGCGCATCATGCCGCGCAGGGTGTCCTGGTGCGCCTGCAGGGCGAAGCGGCGCTGACGCATGCGTTGGCGCATGGCCTGCACATAGCCGGTGAACAGGCACAGCCAGACCAGCAGGATGAACAGCACGCCGACTTGCAGCAGCGCCAGGCTCGGATCGCCGAGCTGCTCGCGGTAAGCCTGGATCAGGATCATGCCGGCGAAACCGAAGAAGGCGAACGCCGCGCAGCGCGCGAACACCCGCGGCGGCAACTGGAACACGCCGAACAGCAGGATCAGCACGTAGAACACCAGCAGGCTGCCACGCGCGCTGTCGAAGAAGGCCAGCAGCAGCGGCTGCCAGGCCAGCGCCAGGAGCACCTGCACCTCGGTCAGGCTGGGGTCTTCGAAACGCAGGTTGCGCCCGGACAGAAACAGCCAGAGCAGCACCAGCTGACTGGCAAATATGCCCAGGGTCAGCCCGACAGCCATGGCCAGGGAACCGCGAAACAGGCCGGCGAGAACGGCGAACCAGCACACCAGCGCCATCATCGCGTAGGTGGCGAAGGCCATGGCGAAGCGCTTGAGCAGCAGGCTCTGCAGGCTGCGTTGCGTTACCCGGTGGCTGGTTGGGCTCATGGGCTCCATCCCATACTGGCATCTGGCCGTTACTCTACCCCCGTGATCACAAATTGCCTAGCGCGCCGATAACCGCCCACAGCTAGCAGCATCGACCTTCGGCGGCTGTGCCCTGTGCGACCGGCGCGCTATACTGCCGCGCCTTTTTTGTTGCCTGCCAACCCTGGCGGCAACCCAAGGGGCCGTCACGGAGCGACGTCAAAATTGCTCCCGGCATTTTTTGTGGCCCGCCAAGCTTGGCGGCCACCTGAGCAGACCGTCGCGGGGCGAGGTGAAATACCGTTCCCGACCATTTTTCGCCGTTGCGCCGGGTCATGATTCGGCGCTTCCTTATAGATGTTCCCTGATAGAGGAGCGCCCCCATGACCGTGATCAAGCAGGACGACCTGATCCAGAGCGTCGCCGACGCCCTGCAGTTCATCTCCTATTACCACCCCGTCGACTTCATCCAGGCCATGCACGAGGCCTACCTGAAGGAAGAGTCGCCGGCCGCCAAGGATTCCATGGCGCAGATCCTGATCAACTCGCGGATGTGCGCCACCGGCCACCGCCCGATCTGCCAGGACACCGGCATCGTCACCGTGTTCATCAAGGTCGGCATGGACGTGCGCTGGGACGGCGCCACCATGAGCGTCGACGACATGATCAACGAGGGCGTGCGCCGCGCCTACAACCTGCCGGAGAACGTCCTGCGCGCCTCGATCCTGGCCGACCCGGCAGGTGCGCGCAAGAACACCAAGGACAACACCCCGGCGGTGATCCACTACTCCATCGTTCCCGGCGACAAGGTGGAAGTGGACGTCGCGGCCAAGGGCGGCGGTTCCGAGAACAAGTCGAAGATGGCCATGCTCAACCCGTCCGACTCCATCGTCGACTGGGTGCTGAAGACCGTGCCGACCATGGGCGCCGGCTGGTGCCCGCCGGGCATGCTCGGCATCGGCATCGGCGGTACCGCCGAGAAGGCCGCGGTGATGGCCAAGGAAGTGCTGATGGAGCACATCGACATCCACGAGCTGAAGGCCCGCGGCCCGCAGAACCGCATCGAGGAGCTGCGCCTGGAGCTGTTCGACAAGGTCAACCAGCTGGGCATCGGCGCCCAGGGCCTGGGCGGCCTGACCACCGTGCTCGATGTGAAGATCATGGACTACCCGACCCACGCCGCCTCGCTGCCGGTGTGCATGATCCCCAACTGCGCCGCCACCCGCCACGCCCACTTCGTGCTGGACGGCAGCGGCCCGGCCGAGCTGGAAGCGCCGGACCTGTCCGCCTACCCGGAAATCGTCTGGGAAGCCGGCCCGAGCGCGCGCCGGGTCAACCTCGACACCCTGACCCCGGAAGAGGTGCAGAGCTGGCAGCCGGGCGAGACCGTGCTGCTCAACGGCAAGATGCTCACCGGCCGCGACGCCGCGCACAAGCGCATGGTCGACATGCTGAACAAGGGCGAAGAGCTGCCGGTGGACCTCAAGGGCCGCTTCATCTACTACGTCGGCCCGGTCGATCCGGTGCGTGACGAAGTGGTCGGCCCGGCCGGCCCCACCACCGCCACGCGCATGGACAAGTTCACCCGGCAGATCCTCGAGCAGACCGGCCTGCTGGGCATGATCGGCAAGTCCGAGCGCGGCCCGATCGCCATCGATGCGATCCGCGACAACAAGGCCGTGTACCTGATGGCCGTCGGCGGCGCCGCCTACCTGGTCGCTCAGGCGATCAAGAAGTCGCAGGTGCTGGCCTTCCCCGAACTGGGCATGGAGGCGATCTACGAGTTCGAGGTCAAGGACATGCCGGTGACCGTGGCGGTCGACACCAAGGGTGAGTCGGTGCACATCACCGGCCCGGCGATCTGGAACAAGAAGATCGCCGACAGCCTGGCGGTGGAAGTGAAGTAAGCGCCCCCGCCGACGACAGACCCGGCCGCGTGCCGGGTTTGTCGTTTCTGGCCCCGACAGCGCTAAGTGCGCATCCGCAGCGACGGTATTTTGGCTTGGCAAAATGCCACTAAACCGTCAGTCGCATTTCTCGCGCCCTTCGTCTTCCGCCCCGTCCTAGAGCGGTTCGCGCGCCCTCCCAAGCCCTATGCTGCAACTCCCAGAGTTCCGCCGCAGGGAGAGCGCCATGTCCAGTTTCGTCAGTTTTCTTCGCCGGCCGCTGCTGGCCGGCCTTGCCACCCTGCTGCTGAGCAGCCAACTGGCCCTGGCCGCCCCGTCGCACTCGCTGAAAGCGCCGCAGCCGCTGGTCTGGGCAGACTTTCTCGGCCTCAACGCGCAGCTGCACTGGTTCTCGGAAAGCGCCTATCGCCAGCAGATCGCCAAGCTCAAGGCGCTCAACCTGCAGTGGGTGCGCCTCGGCCTGCACTGGATGCTGCTGGAGCCGAGCCCCGGTCAATGGCGACTGGACGAGCTCGACCGGCTGATCCAGGTGATGCACGAGGAGCAGCTCAAACCGCTGATGTACCTGGTCGGTTCGCCCGCCTTCGCCAGCTCGGCGCCGGCCGGGGCGAGCAATGTCGACCAGTACCCGCCGAGCAACCCGCAGCTGTTCGCCAGCAGCCTGGCCCACCTGGCCGGGCGCTATCCGCAGGTCCAGGCCTGGCAGGTCTGGAACGAACAGAACATCCCGCCGTTCTGGCAGCCGGCGGAAGACCCGCTGCACTATCGCCAGTTGCTGGAAAGCAGCCTCGATGCCCTCGGCGCGGTACGTCCGCAGGCCACCCAGGTGATGGGCGGCCACGCCTACTACAGCCAGATGCCGGTACGCGGCGGGCTGATGCTCGAGGCGCTGATGCACCTCGGTAGCCTCAAGCCGAACCGGGTCACCGCCTATCACCCCTACTCGCAGGAACCAGAGGGCGACGTGCCCGGTGCCGGCGACTTCCTGCTCAACGCCGGCACCCTCAACCAGCATCTGCGCCTGCTCGGCAGCGGGCCGATCTGGGCCACCGAGTTCGGCTGGTCGAGCTACGCCGGGCCGGTGGAGCTGCAGCCGATCATCGGCGAACAGGGCCAGGCCGACTACATGCTGCGGCGCCTGGCGCTGATGAGCGCAATGGACTTCGACAAGGTGTTCCTCTTCACCCTCAGCGACCTGGACGCCCGCGCCACGCCGCGCGACCGCTTCTACGGCCTGCTGCGCCTGGACGGCAGCGAAAAACCCGCCTACCTGGCGCTCAAACGCTTTCTGCAGATCGCCGGCCCGAGCCTGACACCACTGACTCCGCCGGCCTTCGCCGACGCCCCGACGGGCATGCTCAGCATCGCCTGGCAACGCGCCGACGGCCGCTGGCTCTGGCTGTTCTGGGCCCAGCAGGCCGGTACGGTGCGCCTGCAACGAAGCGGCAGCGGCACCCTGCACAACCCGCTGCGCGGCACCAGCCAGACGCTGCGCAGCAGCGGTGGCGGCATCAACGTCAACGTGACCCGCGAACTGCAGATGCTGGTGCTCTAGACGCGCGCAGGCGGCAACCGGGCATCCATAGCCATTATGTTATGGATGCCATAGCCACAATCGAATTCATCAATGTCGAGCAGTGCCCGATCATGCATCCCTGTCAGCCATATCACTCAGGGATCCCCACCATGACCATGCTCAAACGCCTCTTCCAGCAAACCCGCCCGGCCCCGAAGCCGGCAGCGCCGGCCGTGCCGGAGCATCCGAACTTCTGGATGTACCAGTGATTCAACCGGCGCCGACCACCCGCAGCGGCACCGCGCGCCCGGCCTTCTGCGCCAGGTAGCGGGTGCAGCTGACGCGTAGGAAGGAGGCGAAGTTGACCACCTCGCCGCGAAAGTCCATGACCTCGTCGTAGAGCTTGGCGATCAGCTGGTTGGTGGTCATGCCGTCGACTTCGGCGATCTCGCGCAGGATGTCCCAGAACTGGTTTTCCAGGCGCAAGGTGGTCACCACGCCGTGGATGCGCAGCGAACGCGAGCGCGATTCGTAGAGGATGGGGTCGGCCTTTACATAGAGTTCGCACATGAGCGTCGCCTCCTGGAAACTTGTGGCAGCGTCGTAGCCCGCATGCAATCCGGGGAATATCGGCAATGATGCGCCGCGGATGGCGTCCGGGCTACGGCTCGACTACAGGCGAATCTCGGTGCCGAGCAGCTTGAGGAAGCCGGCCAGCCAGGCCGGATGCGCGGGCCAGGCCGGCGCGGTGGCCAGGTTGCCCTGCACGTGAGCCTGATCCACCGGGATATCCATGTAGCGGCCGCCGGCCAGCGTCACTTCCGGCGCGCAGGCCGGGTAGGCGCTGCATTCGCGGCCCTCCAGCACGCCGGCGGCGGCCAGCAGCTGGGCGCCGTGACAGACCGCGGCGATCGGCTTGTCGGCCTTGGCGAAGGCTTTTACCAGCGCCAACACTTCGCCATTCAGGCGCAGGTATTCCGGGGCACGGCCGCCGGGAATCAGCAGCGCGTCGTAATCCTCGGCCTTGACCTTGGCGAAGTCGAAATTGAGGGCGAAGTTGTGCCCCGGCTTCTCGCTGTAGGTCTGGTCGCCCTCGAAGTCGTGGATGGCGGTGCGCACGGTCTGCCCGGCGACCTTGTCCGGACACACCGCATGCACGCTGTGACCGACCATCTGCAGGGCCTGGAAGGGCACCATGGTTTCGTAGTCTTCGGCGTAGTCGCCGACCAGCATCAGAATCTTCTTGGCAGCCATGATCGTCTCCTGGGGGTGGATGCAACGGAGCCATTATTCGCCCCTACTTGCTCCGACAGGTAACAGCCCGGTACTACTCCCGTGCGCCCGTGCAGGCCGATGGTCGTTGCCGCGGGTTGGTACGCGCGGCGCCGCCAAATCAGATGCCGATCTTGTCCAGCGCCTGGCCGACCGAGCGCCAGAAGCCGCGCTGCGGGCGCTCCCCCTGCTGGTGATGGGCAGCGATGCGAGCCGGCGGCTGCACCAGGCGGGTGGCGCCCAGTTCGCGCTCGGCCAGCTCGGCCGACACCAGCTGCAGCGGGCCATCGCCACCGCCGTCCAGGGCGCCGCTGTGCGGCGGCGGGCCGTCCTCGTCGTAGCGCAGGTAGTAGGTGCCGCCCACCGCGGCATCCAGGCTGAAGCTGGAGATCAGGGTGAAGTCCAGCGGGCCGTCGGCCAGCAGGGTCCAGAAGCTGCCGGCCAGCGGCCGGCGCATTTCCAGCCGATGGTTGGCCGCCTCGAACTCCAGCACCAGGTAGCCGTTGCTCGGTAGGCTGCCGATCAGCTGGTTGTCGAGAAACAGCCCCGGCGCCTCCAGCTCCTGATCGGCCCAGTCGTTGCGTGGACGGTACAGATAGACCAGGGCGTGGTTCTCGTCGCTCAGCGCGTGGGGGACGAAGGCTTCGCCGTCCAGGTCGCCGAAGAAGGCGCCGGGGGTCGAGCAGCCGACCAGCAGGACGGCGAGCAAGGGCAGCAGCAGGCGGCGCATCGAGCATTCCTTGTGAGGGGCATGCACGCAGCTTAGCCGGCCCGCGCACGGGCCACACCCGACAAAAGTGCGGCCTGTTCAGAAGGCGCCGTGGCGCCCCTTGCCGTCGCGAAAGCGCCGCGCGCCCTCCGCCGTCTCGCCGCTGGCCACCACCGCCAGGCCGCCGCGGAATTCGCCGGCCAGCGCCTCGCTCAGCGGCAGGTCCCACTGCGCATAGACACTGGCGCGGTCGGCCAGCAGGCAGCGCTGGGGGAAGGCGGCGAGCTGCGCCGCCAACTGCTGCGCCGCCGCCAGCGCCTGACCGGGTGCCACCACGCGGTTGACCAGGCCCATCTGCAGCGCCTCGTCCGCCGCCACCGGGCGGCCGCTCAGGATCAGATCCAGCGCCCGGCCCTGGCCGACGATACGCGGCAGGCGCACCGTGCCGCCGTCGATCAGCGGCACGCCGAAGCGCCTGCAGAACACCCCGAGCAGCGCATCCTGCGCCATCACCCGCAGGTCGGCGAGCAGCGCCAGCTCCAGGCCGCCGGCCACGGCATGGCCCTCGATGGCGGCGATCAGCGGTTTGCCGAGCTGCATGCGACTCGGCCCCATGGGCGCATCGCCCTGCTCGTCCAGGCGATTGGCACGCTCGCCGCCCTCGGCCACCGCCGCCAGGTCGGCGCCGGCGCAGAAGGTGCCGCCGCTGCCGGTCAGCACCGCCACGCGCGCTTCATCGTCCGCCTCGAAGGCGCGCAAGGCCGCGGCCAGCGCCTCGGCCGTGGGGCGGTCGACGGCGTTGCGCGCCTGCGGCCGGTCGATGCTCAGGGTGGTCACCGGGCCGTTCTTCTCGACTATCACCGACATTAAGCTGCACTCCGCTGGCTGAACGAAAAAAGGCCGGCATCGCTGCCGGCCTTCGAGCCTAATCCGCCTGCGCGGGCGCGTCAGCCCGGCTGGCCGATCAGAGGGCGTACTTGTGCAGATTCGCCATCATTTCCCGGAGCGCCTCGACGTTGTCGGCCGGGTGCGCGGCGCCCTCGAAGTCGCAGATGCGCTGCCACTGCGCAGCCACGTCGTCCGGGCTGAAGCCGGCCTTGGGGTCGAAGCCGGCGCCCAGGCTGCGCTCCCAGCGCACCTTGCCGACCCAACCGCCGCCGACCTCGAACAGGCCGCCGGTGTCCTGGCAGTTCTGGCTGCCCAGGTACACCACCAGCGGGCTGACCAGTTCGGGTTTGAGCTGCTCGAACACCTGCGGCGGGATCAGCCCTTCGGTCATGCGCGTAGCGCCGGTGGGGGCGATGGCGTTGACCAGGATGTTGTTCTTGCGCCCCTCGATGGCCAGGGTGCGGGTCAGGCCGTAGAGGCCGAGCTTGGCCATGCCGTAGTTGCTCTGGCCGAAGTTGCCGTAGATGCCGGAGGTGGACGAGGTGAAGATCACCCGCCCGTAGTTCTGCTCGCGCAGGTGCGGCCAGGCGGCGTGGGTGGTCTTGTAGGCGCCTTCGACGTGCACCTTGTAGACCAGGTCCCAGTCGGCGTCCTCCATCTTGTGGAAGCTCTTGTCGCGCAGGATGCCGGCGTTGTTGACCAGCACGTCGATGCGGCCGAAGTGATCCAGCGCGGTCTGCACTATCTTGTCGCCGTCTGTCACCGAGTCGTGGTTGGCCACGGCATCGCCGCCGAAGGCCCTGATCTCTTCCACCACCTTGTCCGCCGCCGAGGCATTGGCGCCCTCGCCGTGGGTGCTGCCGCCGAGGTCGTTGACCACCACCTTGGCGCCATGGCGGGCGAACAGCAGCGCGTGGGCGCGGCCCAGACCGCCGCCGGCGCCGGTGACGATGACGACCTGATCCTCGAAACGAACCGCTTCACTCATGGCAGAAACTCCTCGGCAGTGGGCAATGGCAGCGAGTGTCACGCAGGGCCGCTGCGCTCACAACGAACCGGCCTGACGCTGAATGGTGCGCGATAAGGCGCCGGGATGGTCAGGCCGGACGGATCAGGCGCAGATGGTCGTACAGGTGCAGCACATGGGCCTGGGCGTACTCGACGTGGCTCAGCGCGCCGTAGGCGAAATGCGGCTGCAGGGCGCCAGTGTGCGCGGCGAAGCGCTCGAAGGCGGCCTGCAGACGCTGCAGGGCAGCCGCCTGGCTCGCCGGCTCGGCCAGCGGCGCGGCGCCGGGAATCGCCTCGGTCAGCGGATGGCGCATGCCGCCACGGGCGCTGAACAGGGCGAAGGCGGCCGGGCCGAGGCTGTGGCGAAACCAGGCAGGTTTGAGCTGCGGAAAACCGTCCAGGGAATACTCGATGCTCTGCGCGCAGTGGTTGAATACCTCGCTCGGGCTCCAGCCCTGCAGGCTGACCAGTGGCCGGCCGGCCAGCTCGGCCAGCAGGCGCTGCGCCGCCGCCAGCTCGACGGCAGTCGGCGCCGGGCCGCCGGGCAGCGCCCAGAAACCAGCGCCGAGGGCCGCCACGCCGCCGACGGCGGCGCCTTTCAACAGGGTGCGGCGCTGCATGCTGCGGTCTCCAGCCGCTGGCGAAACTCGAGGTAATGGGCGAGCACCAGCTCCGGCGCCTCGGTTTGCGGGTAGTGGCCGATGCCGTCGAGCAGCACCGTGTCGGGCTGCTCGATCAGCTCGCGGTAGCGCGCCACCATATGCGCGCCGGAGATCGGATCGACCGCACCGTCGATCACCCGCATGGGCACCGTGGTTTCCTGCATGGCCGCCACCCAGCGTGCGCGGTTGGCGCGGCGATCGAGGATGTAGCGGATCAGCCGGTGCATCACCTTGGGCCCGTCGTTATGTGCGATCAGCGCCCAGAAGGCGTCCAGCTCGGCCTCGCTGGGCGGCGTATGCGGGCCGAACACCTTGGCGAAGTTCTGCGCCAGGGTGCGCCGCGAGAACAACCGGCCGAGCAGCGGCCCCAGCGGGCCGAGCAGCAGTTTCTGGGTCAGCACCGGATAGTGGGTCTCGGGAAACAGGCCACCGTTGAGGAACACGCAGCTGGCCAGTTGGATGCGCCCGTCCTGATGGCGGGCCAGCAGCTCCTGGGCCACGCTGTCGCCGTAGTCGTGGGCCAGCACATGCAGCGGGCGCGTCTCGCCCAGGTGGGCAAGCAGCGCCTGCTGCAGGTCGGCCTGCTCCAGCAGGCTGTAGGCATGGCCGCGCGGCTTGGCCGAGTAGCCGAAGCCGAGCATGTCGCAGGCGATCAGCCGGTACTGCTGCGCCAGCGGCTGCCACAGGCGGTGCCAGTCCCAGCTGGCGGTGGGAAACCCGTGGATCAGCAGCAGCGGCTCGGCTGCCGCTTCGCCCGCCGTCCAGTAGCGAATCGCGTGCGGGCCGAAACGCAGCTCCTGCCCCTGGGCGCGCCAGGCGTCCAGGGCGATGCCGGGCAACGCCGTCACTGCGCGTAGCCCGGGTTGCAGCGGTCGAGCTTGCGCAGCAGCGCCGGCCAGGGCAGCGCGCCGCCCATGCCCTGCGAGCTCTTCATCACCCCGGCGAGCATCGCCCGGGCGCCGTCGAGAATCTGCTGCGGGATATGGATCAGCTCGCCGCCACCGCTCTGCGCCATGACCTGGATCTCGCAGGCGCGCTGCAGGGTGAACATGCCGAGGAAGGCGTCGGCGATGCTGCCGAAGGCGGTGAGCAGGCCGTGGTTGGGCAGGATCATGAAGTTCTTCTCGCCCAGGTCGGCCTGCAGCCGCGCCTTCTCGTCATGGTTCAGCGCCACGCCCTCGTAGCCGTGGTAGGCCAGGCTGGAAAGGACGAACAGCGACTGCTGCGACAGCGGCAGCAGGCCCTGCTGCTGCGCCGACACGGCGATGCCGGCGGCGGTATGGATATGCAGCACGCAGCCGACGTCGTGGCGCACCTCGTGCACGGCGCTGTGGATGGTGTAGCCGGCCGGGTTGATGTCGAAGGGGCTGTCCATCAGCTTGTTGCCGGCCAGGTCGACCTTGACCAGGCTGGAGGCGCTGATCTCGTCGAACATCAGGCCGTAGGGGTTGATCAGGAAGTCCTCGGTGCCCGGCACCTTGGCCGAGATGTGGGTGAAGATCAGGTCGTCCCAGCCGTACAGGGCGATCAGTCGGTAGCAGGCGGCCAGGTCGACGCGGGTCTGCCATTCGGCGGCGGATACCTGGTTCTTCACGTCGGGCAGATTCAGCGGAGCGTTCACGGCGGTCACCTCGATCTTGTTGTGGTTCGGCGGTGTCCGCAGTCTAGCCGCGCATGGGCCCTGCGATAGTTGCCCTGGCAGCCAAGCTGCTGACCCTGCGGGTCAATGACCCGAGCGTACGGGCTGCGATAAGGCGTCATTCGCCGCTCTTATGGAAGGCCATGCTCCATTCTGCGTCGACAGGGCACGCGGTTTTGTAGGAGCGTATTTATCCGCGAATGTCACGGCTGAAGCCGCTTCCACGGGAAATCTCCTGCGTCTGAAGCATGCGCAACAACCAACGAAGAAAAGGCCTTAGAGCAGGGCGATCAGCAGCGGCGCGGCCTCCCCCGCAGGAAGGCGGCCGCAGCGGCCAGGCGGACTTTATCGCCGCACTGGTGGCCGCCGGTCAAGGCGTGGTGCTGCTGCCGCGGGTGGTGGCGCGCGCGCTGGAACGGCCGGGCGTGGTGCGCCGGCCATTGCTGGAGTCGGATCTGCGCTGGGATATCGCCTTTATCTGGCGGCGCGACGCCTACCTGTCACGCGCGGCGCAGGCCTGGCTGGAGCTGCTGGACGAGTCCCCAGCGCCGTAGGCCGCCTGCGGGGTCAGCCCTGCAGCGCGGCGACGAACGCCTGCAGCCAGGGCTCGGCGTCGCGTTCCGGAGTGACCGTCTCGCTGGCGTCCAGGCGCAGCATCTCCACCACTTCGCGCAGGCCCAGCTCGGCGTACAGCTCGCGCACCAGCTCGCCGCCGCCGCAGAAGCTGTCGTAGCTGGAATCCCCCAGCGCCAGCACCGCGCCGGGCAGCCCCTGCCAGGCCGGCAGGCGGTCGCGAATGGCGCCGTACAGCGGCAGCAGGTTGTCCGGCAGCTCGCCCATGCCGGTGGTGGAGGTCACGGTGAGAAAGGCCTCGGGGCCGAAGGCCAGCAGCTCTTCCAGGCTCAGGTTCGGCTTGTGCCAGGCCTCCAGCCCGGCGGCCTGGAGCAGGCGCTCGGCGTGGCGGGCAACTTCTTCGGCGGTGCCGTAGACCGACCCCGAGAGGATGGCGACTTTCATGACAACTCCTGAAACAGTGGCAAAGGCGGCGCATTATGCCGCAAGTGGACAGCCCGACCCGATGTTTTAGAATGCAGCGCACATACCCTGCGGAACCGCGCCCATGATCAACGCCAAACTGCTGCAACTGGTAATCGACGCCTCCAACGACGGCATCGTGGTGGCCGAGCAGGAGGGTGACGACAACATCCTGATCTACGCCAACCCGGCCTTCGAGCGCCTCACCGGCTACGCCAGCGAAGACATCCTCTACCAGGATTGCCGCTTCCTGCAGGGCGACGACCGCGACCAGCCCGGCCTGGACGCCATCCGCCAAGCGGTCAAGACGCAGCAGCCGTGCCGGCAGATCATCCGCAACTACCGCAAGGACGGCAGCGTCTTCTGGAACGAGCTGTCGATCACCCCGGTTTTCAACGAAGGCGACCAGCTGACCTACTATATAGGTATCCAGAAGGACGTCACCGAGCAGGTCGAGGCCCAGCAGCGCGTCAAAGCGCTGGAGGCGGAGCTGGCCGAACTCAGGGCACGCCTAGATAACTGACGAACGCACACAACTCTCGCTGCGGGACGCGGTCTGAAGGTGCTGGACTCTAGGTAGTATCCGCCATGCAAAGCGACCCGCTGCTGACCCAAGCCGAGTTGGATTTCATCCAGCAACTCAGCTCGCCACAACCCCGCAAACGCCGCCCCAGTGAAGCGCAAACACGGCGCCTGGCCATCGGCGCACAATTGCGCGAGCTGCTCAACCAGTTGAGCAGCGACGAGCAGCTCAGCCTGGACACCCACAGCGACAATCAGCACCTGAGTTTTCCCTTGCGCCTGATCCAGGACGGCCAGAGCGGTTCACGCCTGGAGCTGGACGCACCGCTGATTTTCGAGCAAGGCGTCAGCGAACGTCCATGGCGCCTGTCCCTCGCCGCCCCGCTGCCCCTGCTGGACCGACGAGAACGCCCCAGTGGCCTGCAGGTAGTGGAGCTGTCGAACAACGGCATGCTGGTGCAGCACAACAATCCCGGCAACCCGGCCAAGGATCAGCTGCTGCAGCTGCTGTTGCCGCAACAGCGCCGCGTGCAGTTGCGCGCCCGCCTGGTACGGCGCATCGGCAAGGCCCGCTACGCCTACAGCCTGCAGACCCTGCACGACGAAGACGAGCAGACGCTGCGCCAATACCTCTTCGAACAGCACAGTAGTCGCCAGCGGCGCAGCGACCCGGCCACCTGAGCGCCGCCGCGGAAGAAAAAATCCGATAGCCGAAGGGGATAGGAGAGGGCTGGCTATCGGATTGCGCAGTCGGTCGAGCTTCCGCCGTGCAGCCTCAGCGGCCGCGAGTCGCGACGGTAAGCCCTACACACGATCATAATGTACAACTCTTGTACAACTAATTTTCGTCACCGACAAGCGTTTTCGCGCACGCTCACGCGCCCGGCTCCCGGCAGACGGGATAAGCGGCACGTGCGGACGGGGATCAGGTATCGAGGTGACCGGCGAGAAACTGCTGCAGGCGTCGCTGCATCAGCCGCCCTTCATTGCCCAGGCAGGCAATCGGCGAACCGGCCAGGCTCTCCTCGGCCAGGTCGGCGCTGTCGCCGGCCAGCAACAGCGGGCAGTCCAGCGCCAGCGCCAGGCGCGACAGCTGCCGCGGCAGCTCGTCGCTGGGCGGCTGGTTGCTGAACAGCACCAGCGCCTGCGGCTGCATCTTCTCGCACACCAGCGGCAGCTCGGCCAACGGCTGGCCGACGCCGAGCACGCTGACGCCGATATCGAGGCTGCCCAGCAGCAGCGCGGCGACCAGCAGCTCCAGCTCGCGACAATGCCCCGGCAAGGCGGCGAGCAGCACCCTTTCCTCGACGCTGCCGCGGCCCAGTTGCAGGCGCTGCAGGCAACGTCCGCGCAGGAAGCTGTCGAGCAGCAGCCATTCGCTGCATTGGCCGAACTCGTCCTGGCGCAGCAGCAGGGTCTGCCACACCGGCATGAGGATGTCCTGGAACACCACCGGCAGCGGGTAGGAGGAGAAGATCTGGCCGTACAGGCGCTCCAGACGCAGCTCGTCGAAATCGCCGAGGGCGCGGCGGACCTGCCCCTGCCACTCGCTCCATTCGCCGGCGCTGACTTCCTCGTAGGCCGGCGTCGCCGCGCTGCGGGCGCCGGCGCTCTTGGCCAGGATCTTGCCGACCTTGCTCACCGCCACGCCGCGCTCGATCCAGGCCAGGATGCTGCGCACCGCCTCGATGTCGGCCTGCGAATAGAGGCGATGGCCGCTGTCGGTGCGGGTCGGCTGGATCAATCCGTAGCGTCGTTCCCAGGCCCGCAGGGTGACCGGGTTGACGCCGGTCAGGCGCGAGACTTCACGGATCGGGAACAACTCTTCCTGTTTCAGGGCGCTGGACGCGAGCAGAGGGGCACCGGCGAGTTCAGGCATGGCTTCGGGCATCGCGGCAGAAAAGGTGCCGGCATTGTAACCCAGGCCCCGACGCGCTTACATTGTACAAAACCTGTACAAGGCATCCCCATGCGCGATCCCACCTGGCCACTCACCCTCTACTACGACGGCGCCTGCCCGCTCTGCGCCCGCGAGATCGCCCTGCTGCGCCGCCATGCCGCCCGCGAACGGCTGCGGCTGGTGGATATCGCCGCCGCGGACTTCGACCCGCAGCCGCTGGGCCTGGCACTGTCGACCCTGCAGGCCCGCCTGCATGCACGCTGGGCCGACGGCCGCTGGCTGGTCGGGCTCGATGCCAGCCTGGCCAGCTGGCAGGCCGCCGGCCTCGGCGCCTGGGTCGCGCCGCTGGGCTGGCGCGCGCTGCGCCCGCTGCTGGAGTGGGGCTATCGGCTGTTCTGCCGTCTGCGCCCGCACCTGGCGCGGCTGCCGCACCCCGATGGTGCGCGGCGCTGCCGGCAGAACGCGGCCTGCACGCCGCCACGCCCGCCATCGCACGACGCTGGCTAATTGGCGCAAAAGCGGAATAATCCTTGCTGCATTCCTACCCGGCGCATCACCCCGCGCCGCGTACGCCCCAGGCCACACCCCGGCCACGGGCCAGCTTCGAGGAGATACACGATGTCCCCGGTTACCCTGATGGTGGCGCGCCGCGTCGCCCACGGCCGCTATCACGACTTCATCGCCTGGCTGCGCGAAGGCGAACACCTGGCCACCGACTTCCCCGGCTACCTCGGCTCCGGCGTGCTGGCGCCGCCGTCCGGCGACGACGAATTCCAGATCGTCTTTCGTTTCAGCGACGAGCAGACCATGGCCTCCTGGGAGCATTCCGCCTCGCGCCAGGCCTGGCTGCAGCGCGGCAGCGGGCTGTTCGCCCAGCCCCAGGAAAAACGCGCCGTCGGCCTCGACGCCTGGTTCGGCAGCGCGCACCGCCAGCCGCCGCGCTGGAAGCAGAGCATCGCCATCTGGCTGGCGTTCTTCCCGGTCTCGCTGGCCTTCAACCTGCTGTTCGGCCCGGCGCTGGACGACCTCTCGCTGGTCGTCCGGGTGCTGCTGAGCACCCTGGCCCTGACCCCGCTGATGACCTACCTGTTCATCCCCCTGGCTAGCCGCCTGCTGGCGCCCTGGCTGCTGGCCGACAGCGGACGCCTGGACGGACGTCAGGGCCTGCCCGGCAAGCCCTGATCAGAGCGGCAGGCGCAACCCGGCGTGGCCCTGGTGCAACGCCGGTCGAGCGATGATTTCGTCGTGCGCCTCGCTCTGCAGCAGGTACAGAGCATCCACCCCGCACTGGCGCAGACGCCGCTTCAGCGGCGCCAGCGCCAGGCTGGGCGGCCCCAGCCAAGGGCGACGCCCGTCGGCACACAGCGCCCGCGCGCGGTAACCCGCCGCGCGCAGCACCAGCACCTCGATGCGCAGCACGCTCCCCGCGCGCCAGGCCGCACGCAACTCGCGCCAGCTCATCCACACCTCACACCTATACAGAGACAAGTTTTCTGTACATGCAAAGAGCAAATTTTCTACAGGCCAGAGAAAATTAAAAACCCTTGAAGCTCAATGAAATAGCGAAAACAAGCGCTTTTCCTGAAAAACCACAGGCGCGGCATGGTTGTACAAGTTGCCGAGCTGGTATAGCTTTACTCCAGGTTCGGCCGGTGCCGTTTCCCTACTGGTCAGGTAACCCGAAGCGGTGCCGCTGAACCCTCCCTTATTCCGCCAGGGCCCGAAATGAGCGCTGCCAGCCTTCCCATCCTGATCACCGGCGCCAGCCAGCGAGTCGGCCTGTACTGCGCCGAACGCCTGCTCGATGCCGGCCAGCCAGTGATCCTCAGCTACCGCCATGAACGCGAGGGCGTGCGGCGCCTGCGTCAGCGCGGCGCCCTGTGCCTGCCGGCGGACTTTCGCGACGAGGCCAGCATCCTCGCCTTCGTCGACGCGGTGAAATGCCACACCGACGGCCTGCGCGCCATCGTCCACAACGCCTCGGACTGGCTCAGCGAGACGCCGGGCGACGAGGCGGCGGCCTTTCAGCAGCTGTTCGCCGTGCACATGCTCGCGCCCTACCTGATCAACCTGCACTGCGCCGAGCTGCTGCAGCGCGCCAGCCCGGCCGACATCGTCCATGTCAGCGACGACGTGACGCGCAAGGGCAGCGCCAAGCGCCCCGCCTACTGCGCCAGCAAGGCCGGCCTGGAGAGCCTGACGCTGTCGTTCGCCGCACGCTTCGCGCCGCACATCAAGGTCAACGGCATCGCCCCGGCGCTGCTGATGTTCAACCAGGACGACGACGCCGAGTATCGCCAGCAGACCCTGGCCAAGTCGGCGCTGGGCATCGAACCCGGCCCGGAAGCCTTCTACCTGAGCCTGCGCTACCTGCTGGACAACCCCTACCTGACCGGCACCACCCTGACCCTCAACGGCGGCCGCCACCTCAAGTGAGGCGGCGCCAAGGACACTGCCATGCACCCACATCTGCCCCAGCACTACCGCGAAATCCTCATCGGCCTGGGCGAGAATCCCGAGCGCGAGGGCCTGCTCGACACCCCCAAGCGCGCGGCCAAGGCCATGCAGTACCTCTGCCACGGCTACCAGCAGTCGCTGGAAGAGATAGTCAACGGCGCGCTGTTCGCCTCGGACAACGACGAGATGGTGATCGTCAAGGACATCGAGCTGTACTCGCTGTGCGAGCACCACCTGCTGCCCTTCATCGGCAAAGCGCACGTCGCCTATATCCCCACCGGCAAGGTGCTGGGCCTGTCCAAGGTGGCGCGCATCGTCGACATGTTCGCCCGCCGCCTGCAGATCCAGGAGAACCTGACCAAGCAGATCGCCGATGCGATCCAGCGCGTGACCAACGCCGCCGGCGTCGCCGTGGTGATCGAGGCCAAGCACATGTGCATGATGATGCGCGGGGTGGAGAAGCAGAACTCGGTGATGAGCAGCTCGGTGATGCTTGGCGCCTTCCGCGAGTCCTGCAACACTCGCCACGAATTTTTGCAACTGATCGGACGGAACAAGTAATGCCGCGACTGGAACCCGGAATGGCGCGCATCCGCGTCAAGGACCTGCGCCTGCGCACCTATATCGGCATCAAGGAGGAGGAGATCAACAACAAGCAGGACGTGCTGATCAACCTGACCATCCTCTATCCGGCGGTCGACGCCGTGCAGGTCAACGACATCGACCACGCGCTGAACTACCGCACCATCACCAAAGCGATCATCGCCCACGTCGAGGGCAACCGCTTCGCCCTGCTCGAACGCCTGACCCAGGAAATCCTCGACCTGGTCATGGCCCACCAGGCGGTGCGCTACGCCGAGGTGGAAGTGGACAAACCGCACGCCCTGCGTTTCGCCGAGTCGGTGTCCATTACCCTGGCCGGCCACCGCTAAGCGGCGCCGCGGTCGGCTTGCCGGCCCCGCGAGGGGCTCTTATCATCGCCGCCACCGCCCGCCCCGGAGAGCCCGAGATGACCGAGCAAGAACGCCTCGAACTGGAAGCCGCCGCCTTCCGCAGCCTGGTGCAGCACCTGCGCACCCGCCCCGACGTGCAGAACATCGAGCTGATGAACCTGGCCGGCTTCTGCCGCAACTGTCTGTCCAAGTGGTACAAGGCCGCCGCCGACGACCTCGGCGTCGAGCTGAGCCCCGACCAGGCCCGCGAAGCGGTCTACGGCATGCCCTATGCCGAGTGGAAGGCCAAGTACCAGAAGGACGCCACACCCGAACAGCAGGCCGCCTTCGACAAGGGGAACAAGGCATGAGCGCCCTCGCCGACTTCCGCCGCCGCCTGCAGCAGGACGACTTCGCCTTCGCCGAGACCCTGGCCTTCGTCGCCGCGCACTACCACTACCAGCCCAGCGCCTTTCGCAACGGCAGCGTGGACAACGCCGCCGGGCAGAACGAAGGCTCGTGCAAGACCCTCGGCCTGGCCCGGCTCGAAGGCTTCAGCCTGGACGAAACCCTGCGCTGCTTCGGCGAGCACTACCGCAGCGTGCTGGCCACCCCGAACGGCAGCGACCACGGCAATATCCGCGCGCTGATGGCCCACGGCCTGGATGGCGTGCAGTTCGAGCAAGCGCCGCTGCGCCGCCAGGACTGATCCAGCCGCGCAACAATTTGCGCAACTGTCGGCAAAAGCTGACAGACATCACAAAACCAAGCGCTTATCCTGCGCGCCATGAAGAGTCACCAGGGAAGGGGCTCGGCGCGATCCGTGCGGCACTTCCCGTGGTGCGTACACGGCATGGAGTCGCCCGATGCAGCAAACCCTGGTATGGAAACCCTGGAGCAACCCCGGCGTGGAGACCCTGCGCCTGAGTCAGGACGAGGCCGGCATCCATGCCAGCAGCCACCTGATGCAGAGCCTCAGGGGCGACAGCATAGTCGCCAGCTACCTGCTCGACTGCGACCCGCGCTGGCGCTTTCGCCGCCTCTGGCTCAAGGTGGACAACCACGGCCCGCGCAAGCTCTGCCTGCAACGCGATCTCCGCGGCAACTGGCTGCACAACGGCGAGCCGCGCCCCGATCTGCAGGGCTGCCAGCACGTCATGCTGTCCGCCTCGCCCTTCACCCACACCCCGCTGCTGCAACGCTGCGCCCTGGAAACCGGGCAGAGCGACGAGGTCCAGGTGGCCTATGTCGACCTGCTCAGCCTGCGGATCGAGCCGCGCCGCCAGCACTACCAGTGCCTGCAGCGCCGCCCGGGGCAAAACCTCTACCGCAGCCAGGCCGAGGGCAAGCCGAGCTGCGAGCTGACGGTGGACGACCAGGCCCTGCTGCTCAAGGCCAGCGAGCAATACCTGCGCATGAGCCAGCGCGGGCTGAAGATCAGCACCCTGGTCTAGCGCGTAGCGCTAGATCGGCAATTGCCCGAACGCCCAGCGCAGCAGGAAGAACACCAGCAGGCCGCCGCCGATGGTCGCCAGCAGATGGCGGGTGAAGGTGGCGATGGCGATGGTCGCCAGGCCGGCGAGCAGGTAGGCGTTGTCCAACGCCAGCGCCCAGTGCGTGCCGTCCGGCAGCAGCATGCCGGGCACCACGATGGCGCTCAGCACCGCCGTCGGCACGTAATGCAGGCCCTGGCGCACCAGCGGCGGGAAACGCAGGTCGGGAAAGGCGAACAGGCTGTAGCGGGTGGCGAAGGTGATCGCCAGCATGCCCAGGATCAGCAACCAGATATCCATCACACCAGTTCCTCCTGCAAGTCCGGCTCGCGCCGCTCCAGCCACACCCCGACCACAATGCCGCTGGCCGCCGCGGCCATCAGCCCGAGCTTGTAGGGCAGCGCATGACAGGCCAGCGCCACCGCCGCGGCGACCAGCGCCGCCGCCACCTGTGGCTGGCTCCTGAGCATCGGCACGACGATGCCGATAAAGGTCGCCAGCATGGCAAAGTCCAGCCCCCAGTCGCCGATATTCGGCACCGCCTGGCCGAACAGCACGCCGATCAGGGTGCACAGCAGCCAGTTACCGTACATCGCCAGCGCGGCGCCGAGAAAGTACCAGTGCCGATACGGCGCGCTGTCGCCGCGGGCGTAGCGCTGCAGCACCACCGCATAGGCCTCGTCGGTCAGCCAGAAGGCCAGCGGCATGCGCCAGCGCTTGGGCAGGTGGCGCACGTAGGGCTGCAGGCTGGCGCTGTACAGGGCATGGCGCAGGTTGACCACCAAGGTGGTCAGCAGCACCACCGCCATGCCGGCGCCGCCGGCCAGCAGGCTGACGGCGATGAATTGCGCCGAACCGGCGAACACCAGCGCCGACATGCCCAGGGTCTGCCAGGGACTGAGCCCGGCGGCGCCGGCCAGGCTGCCGAAGATGATGCCGAAGGGCATGGCGCCGAGCAGCATCGGCAGCATATCGCGGGCGCCCTGGGTGAATTCGAGATGACGGGACATGGAACCTCCTTGGGCCGCTCAGTCTAACCGGCGCCCGCGAGCAGGTTCTTGAACGATCTTGCGCCGCCAGGGTGCGCCGTGCGCAGCGAGTCGGGGCCGATCTCGCGGATTTACTGGCGACAGGCCCTGCGGTATTCGCCCGGCCCCACGCCATAGGCCTGTTTGAACTGCCGCGTCAGATGGCTCTGGTCGGCGAAGCCCAGTTGCGCGGCGACGCCGGCCGCGCTGCAGCCGCCCTTGAGCAGGGCGCGCGCCTGCTCCAGGCGGCGCTGCTTGAGCCAGGCATGCGGCGGCAGGCCGGTGGCGCGGCGAAACACCCGGGCGAAGTGAAAGGGCGACAGATTGACCGCCGCCGCCAGCGCCTCCAGCGACGGCGGCTCGCTCAGCTGGCTGGCCAGCAGTTCCTTGGCCAGCGCCACCGCCCGCGGTTCCTGGCCGACGCCACGCGGCGCCGGCTGGCGCGCGTAACGCTGCAGCAGCTCGAGCATCGCCTCGCGCCACAGGGTCTGACGCTGCAGCGCCTCGCTGTGCGGATCCTCCAGCAAGCGGTGCAGTGCGCTCAACCGCGACGCCAGGACCGGGTCGTGATGCACCGTATCCTGGAACATCGGCGGCGCAGCCGGCGGCAGTTCGAGCTCGGCCAGCAACGCCTCGAAGGTGCCGGGCTGCGGGTAGAACACCCGGTACTGCCAGCCCTGCTCGACGCCCTTGGAACCGGTGTGCACCTCGTCCGGATTGAGCAAGGCGATGCTGCCGGCGCCTGCCAGGTGGTCGACGCCGCGATAGCGATAGCGCTCGGCGCCGGCTTCGAGCACGGCGATCACATGGCCGTCGTGGACGTGCGGGGCGAAACGGTGCTCGATGAAGCGCGCGGACAGCAGCTCCAGCCCGTGCAGATCGTCGCTGGCGCTGAACCGCGCGCGTTCGCCTCCCGCCAATGGCTGCATGGGCTCAGGCGCCGAAGCGCGCCTCCAGCTTCTCGCGCACCTGCGGCCACTCCTGATCGGTGATGCTGTACAGCACGGTGTCGTCGAGGCGGCCGTCGGCCAGGCGCCGGTGGTTACGCAGCAGCCCCTCGCGCACGGCGCCGAGCTTCTCGATGGCGCGCTGCGAGCGCAGGTTGCTGGCGGCGGTCTTCAGTTGCACGCGGACCATGCCCCAGTTGTCGAAGGCATGCTTGAGCATCAGGTACTTGATGCTGGTATTCAGCCCGCTGCCGTGCTGGCCGCGGTCGAGCCAGGTCCAGCCGATCTCGCAGGCCGGCAGGTTGTTCATGAAGTCGCCGAAGCGGGTGGTGCCGACCAGCTGCTCGCCGAGGCGGATGACGAACGGCAGGGCGCGCAACTCGCGCAGATCGCTCAGGGCGCTGCGATACCAGTCCAGGCGCTGGGTGCCGCTCATGTACAGCAGTTCGTCGCGATTGGCCTCGGCCAGCGCCACCAGCGCCGGGATATCGGCGTCGGCCAGCGGCTCCAGGCGCAGGGCGCCGCGTTGCAGAGTCACCAGTTGCGGCTTGAACATAGGGTCCCTCCTCGGACAGCCTCGCAAGCCGGTCACGCTATCAGGCGCGCGCCTGCGGCACAATTGGCCTGCGCTGCCCCGCTCGCTGCGACCTTGGTCGCAACTGACGCGCGCGGGCTTTGGTGCAACACTGCTGCATATCGCCGCCGGCTGTGCCGGCGTTCCGTTCTCTCCTGCGTTCCGGAGTCCGCATGTCGCTGTCCCCCGGGCTGATCGCCGCGGTCGCCTTGATCTACATGGCCATCCTCTTCGCCATCGCCTTCTATGGCGACCGGCGCAGCACGCCCATGCCGCCGAAGGTGCGCGCCTGGGTCTACTCGCTGTCGCTGGCGGTCTATTGCACCAGCTGGACCTTCTTCGGCGCGGTCGGCCAGGCCGCCGAACAGCTGTGGTCGTTCCTGCCGATCTACCTGGGGCCGATCATCCTGCTGCTGAGCATGCCCTGGGTGCTGCAGAAGATGGTGATGATCAGCAAGCAGGAGAACATCACCTCGATCGCCGACTTTATCGCCGCCCGTTACGGCAAATCCCAGTCGCTCGCCGTGGTGGTGGCGCTGATCTGCCTGGTCGGCGTGCTGCCCTATATCGCCCTACAGCTCAAGGGCATCGTCCTCGGCGTCAACCTGCTGATCGGCGAGCACGCGCTGGATACCGGCACCAGTGCCCAGGACACTGCGCTGATCGTGTCGCTGGCGCTGGCGCTGTTCACCATCCTGTTCGGCACGCGCAACCTCGACGTCACCGAGCACCACCGCGGCATGGTGCTGGCGATCGCCTTCGAGTCGCTGGTCAAGCTGCTGGCCTTCCTCGCCGTCGGCGCCTTCGTCACCTTCGGCCTGTACAACGGTTTCAACGACCTGCTCGATCAGGCGCACAACACCGCCGAACTGGAGGCTTTCTGGAACGAGGCGGTGAACTGGCCGGCGCTGCTGGTGCAGACCGGCATGGCGATGATCGCCATCGTCTGCCTGCCGCGGCAGTTCCACGTCACCGTGGTGGAGAACATCGAACCCAAGGACCTGCGCCTGGCGCGCTGGGTGTTTCCCGCCTACCTGGTGCTGGCCGCACTGTTCGTGGTGCCCATCGCCCTGGCCGGGCAGATGCTGCTGCCGGCCGGCATCACCCCGGACTCCTTCGTCATCAGCCTGCCGCTGGCCGAGGCCCATCCGGGTCTGGCGGTGCTGGCCTTCATCGGCGGCGCCAGTGCCGCCACCGGCATGGTGATAGTCGCGTCCGTCGCCTTGTCGACCATGATCTCCAACGACATGCTGCTGCCCTGGCTGCTGCGCCGACAGAGCACCGAGCGGCCGTTCGAGGCCTTCCGCCACTGGATGCTCACCGCGCGCCGGGTCAGCATCGTGCTGATCCTGCTGCTGGCCTACGTCTGCTACCGCCTGCTCGGCGAGGGCGCCAGCCTGGCCACCATCGGCCAGGTGTCGTTCGCCGCCATCGGCCAGCTGGCGCCGGCCATGTTCGGCGCCCTGGTGTGGAAACAGGCCAACCGTCGCGGCGTGTTCGCCGGGCTGATCTTCGGCGCCCTGCTGTGGTTCTACACCCTGGTCCTGCCGCTGGCGGCGCGCGGCATGGGCTGGTCGCTGGCCAGCTTCCCCGGGCTGAGCACCCTGCTCTACGCGCCCATCGGTCTGCAGGTCGACCCGCTGACCCGCGGCGTGGTGCTGTCGCTGGCCGGCAACCTGCTGCTGTTCGCCTGGGTCTCCTGGTTCTCCCGCACGCGGGTGTCGGAGCACTGGCAGGCCGGGCGCTTCATCGGCCATGACCTGGGCACCAAACCGAGCAACCGCAGCCTGCTGGCGGTGCAGGTGGAAGACCTGCTGCTGCTGGCCAGCCGCTTCGTCGGCGAGGAGCGCGCGCGGCAGAGCTTCGTGCGCTTCGCCGAGCGCCAGGGCAAGCCGTTCGAGGCCAACCAGCCGGCCAACAGCGAATGGATCGCCCACACCGAACGCCTGCTGGCCGGCGTGCTCGGCGCCTCCAGTACCCGCGCGGTGGTCAAGGCGGCCATCGAAGGCCGCGAGATGCAGGTCGAGGACGTGGTGCGCATCGTCGACGAGGCGTCCGAGGTGCTGCAGTTCAATCGCGCCCTGCTGCAGGGGGCGATCGAGAACATCACCCAGGGCATCAGCGTGGTCGACCAGAACCTGCGCCTGGTGGCCTGGAACCACCGCTACCTGGAGCTGTTCGACTACCCCGAGGGGTTGATCTACGTCGGCCGACCGATTGCCGAAATCATCCGCTTCAACGCCGAACGCGGCATGCTCGGCGGCGGCGACGTCGAGGAGAACGTGGCCAAGCGCCTGTACTGGATGCGCCAGGGCACCGCGCACAGCTACGAGCGGGTATTCCCCAACGGCCGGGTGATCGAGCTGATCGGCAACCCCATGCCCGGCGGCGGCTTCGTCATGAGCTTCACCGACATCACCGAATTCCGCGAGGCCGAGCGGGCGCTCAAGGAAGCCAACGAGAGCCTGGAGCGGCGCGTCGCCGAGCGTACCCAGGAGCTGTCCAAGCTCAACCAGGCGCTGACCGAGGCCAAGGCCCACGCCGAGGCCGCCAACCAGTCGAAGACGCGCTTTCTCGCCGCGGTCAGCCACGACCTGATGCAGCCGCTCAACGCCGCGCGGCTGTTCTCCGCGGCGCTGGCCCACCAGGACGAGGCGCTGCCGCACGAGGCGCAGGAACTGGTGCGCCATCTGGACAGCGCGCTGCGCTCGGCCGAAGACCTGATCACCGACCTGCTGGACATCTCGCGCCTGGAGAACGGCCGCATCGCCCCGGATCGCCACCCCTTCGCCCTCTCCAGCCTGTTCGACACCCTCGCCGCCGAGTTCGGCGTGCTGGCCGCCGAACAGGGCATCGACCTGCGCGTGCGCGGCAGCCGCCAGTGGATCGACAGCGACAGCAAGCTGCTGCGGCGCATCCTGCAGAACTTCCTGACCAACGCCTTCCGCTACGCCAAGGGCCGCGTGGTGCTCGGCGTGCGCCGCGAGGGCCAGCATCTGCGCCTGGAGGTGTGGGACCGCGGCGCCGGCATCCCCGAGGACAAGCGCAAGGTGATATTCGAGGAGTTCAAGCGCCTGGACAGCCACCAGACCCGCGCCGAGAAGGGCCTGGGTCTGGGCCTGGCGATCGCCGACGGCCTGTGCCGGGTGCTCGACCACCGCCTGGAGGTGCGTTCCTGGCCGGGCAAGGGCAGCGTGTTCAGCGTCAGCGTGCCGCTGGCGCGCCAGCCAGCGGCCAGGCCCAAGGCGGCGGTCGGCAGCGAGCTCAACGGCCAGCCGCTGCAGGGCACCCAGGTGCTGTGCATCGACAACGAGGACAGCATCCTCACCGGCATGCACAGCCTGCTGTCGCGCTGGGGCTGCCAGGTGTGGACGGCGCGCAACCGCCTGGAATGCGAGCACCTGCTGAGCGAGGACGTGCGCCCGCAACTGGCGCTGATCGACTACCACCTCGACGAGGGCGAGACCGGCACCGAGCTGATGGCCTGGCTGCGTACGCGTCTGGGCGAGCCGGTGCCCGGCGTGGTGATCAGCGCCGACGGCCGCCCGGAGCTGGTGGCCGAGGTGCATGCCGCCGGCCTCGACTACCTGCCCAAGCCGGTCAAGCCGGCCGCCCTGCGCGCCCTGCTCAGCCGTCATCTGAGCCTGCGCGGCTAAGCGCGCGATTCGCCGCTGCAGCCGCTGCCAAGGCCGTGAAGCGACTTCCGCGCGCGGCGCGGATGCCATCCGGGGAGTGCCTGCCCCGGGCGGCATCCGGGCTGCCTCGGGTTTGCCCCCCGACCAACTGATCTGCCGCAATACCCGCCGGCGCCGGCCGACTAGACTGCCTGCATCCCCCGCCCAAGGACGCGCCATGCCCGACGAGCTGCAGACTCTGCTGAATTTCGCCAGCGCCCTGGCCGCCGGCCTGCTGATCGGCGCCGAGCGCGGCTGGCAGGAACGCCATGGCGACGACACCCGCCTGGCCGCGGGCATTCGCACCTACGGCCTGGTCGGCCTGCTCGGCGGCTTCGCCCTGCTGCTCGGCGAGCGCTTCGGCGTGCTCGCCTGGGCGGCGATCTTCCTCGGTTTCGCCGCCCTGGTGCTGACCGCCTATGCCGGCGACCTGCTGCAGCTGGGCGACCGCGGCCTGACCAGCGAGATGGCGCTGCTGATCACCTTTCTCCTCGGCAGCCTGGCCGTCGCCGACCAGGCGCCGCTGGCCGCCGCCGGCGCGGTGGCGGTGGCCTTGCTGCTGGGGCTGAAACAGGCACTGCACGGCGCCCTGCGCCGCCTCAGCGAGGGCGAAGTGCTCGGCGCTCTGAAGCTGCTGTTCATCTCCCTGGTGCTGCTGCCGGCGCTGCCGAACCAGGGCTACGGCCCCTGGCAGGCGTTCAACCCCTACGTGATCTGGTGGATGGTGGTACTGATCGCCGCCATCGGCTTCGCCGCCTACGTGGCGATCCGCCTGGTCGGCACCCGCCACGGCCTGCTGATCACCGCCCTGCTCGGCGGCATCGTCTCGTCCACGGCGATGACCCTCACCCTCGCCCGCCTGCACGGCGAACGCCGCCTGCAGGCGCTGCTGGCCTGCGGCCTGCTGGCCACCTCGGCGCTGATGTTCCCGCGGGTGCTGCTGGAGGTCGGGCTGATCAATCCGGCGCTGCTGGCGCAGCTGTTCTGGCCGCTGACCGCCGCTGCGCTGGTCTACAGCGGCGGCGCCCTGGCGTTCTACCGCCTGGCCGGACGCGAGTCGGACGAAAGCGGCGAGCCGCCGCTGAAGAACCCCTTCGAGCTGGGCCCGGTGCTGCGCTTCGCCGCCCTGCTACTGCTGATCCTGTTTCTGGTCGAAGGCGCGCGGCGCTGGCTGGGCGATGCCGGGGTGTATCTGGTGGCGCTGGTCTCGGGCCTGGCTGACGTCGACGCCATCACCCTGTCGCTGGCGCGCAGCGCGCAGCTGGACCTCGACCAACAGGTGGCGGTACGCGGCATCTTCCTCGCCGCGCTGAGCAACAGCCTGGTCAAGGCCGGCCTGATCGCCCTGATCGGCGGCCGCCAGCTGGCGCTGCGCACAGCGCCGGTGATGCTCGGCGGTTTGCTGGTCGGCGCGGCGCTGCTGCTGTTCTGAACGCCGGACGCCGCTCAGGGGCGCTGCAAGAACCCCTGCAACAGGCGATGCACCCGCTCGCTCAGCTCGCGGTTGGCGGCCACCGGCAGGCCGCGCGCCAGCTCCGCTTCCACCACCTGCTCGACCAGCGGGCGCAGCTGCAGCAGCTGGGCGCTAAGCGGCTCCAGCTGGTCGGCATGCGGCAGCGACGTCTGCAGCAGCGGGTTGACCAGGTGGCCGACGATCATCTGCACGATGCCGGTGGCGACCTGCTCGACGTGGCCGCGAATCGACTCCAGCTCGTCCAGCAGCGCCGGCAGCGGGATGCCGGCGCGGTACAGCTCGATCCCGGCGGCCAGCAGCCGCGGGCTGGGCACCGCCAGGTGATCGCCGGCGAACTGCAGCAGGCCGAGGGCCTGGGCGCGGTCGATCACCGCGTCATCCAGATCCGCGCCGAAGATCGCCTGCAGCTCGGCGAACTCCAGGCGCCCGGGCTGCTCGGGCTCGCCCGGGCCGCGGATGGCCTGCTCCAGGCCCAGCACGTGGGCCAGGTCGCGGCCCTGGGCCCAGGCCTCGAACAGCTCGCGAATGCTGGCGATGCTGTAGCCGCGCTCGAGCAACTGGCCGATCAGCTGCAGCCGCGCCAGGTGCTCGCCGCTGTAGATGCCGACTCGCCCGCGCCGCTCGGGCGGCGGCAGCAGGCCGCGATCCTGATAAGCGCGCACGTTGCGCACGGTGGTCTGCGCTGCCTGGGCCAGCTCGTCGACCGTGTATTCGGCGGCCGCCGCCGCGGCCATGGGGGCGGCGCTGCCGAGCAGGCGCTGGAAGAACAGGGAGGCTTGGGTCATGGCGCGATCATAGCCGCGCGCTTCGCCCGCCAACAACCGCGCCGGCGCCCCCAACCAAGGGCTGGACTTGCCCAGCCCGGCTCCCGCGGCAAAGTCGCGCCAGGCGCTATAAACCCTGATCTAGAGCGGCTGCAAGGCGCTCGGTAACGCCGTAACGCGGCCACCTGCCAAGCGCCGGATCGGCTAGGCAAGCGCGCAGCGGCGCTGAACAATGACGATGACATCGAGCGATGTAACTGTTACTTGCCGGAGCCAGCCATGCCCGCCTCTTCCACCCCCGCCGGATTCGCCCCATGAACGCGCCGCTGCCCCGTCACGAGCCGCCAGCGCAGCGCCTGGAGGTCCAGGGCGACGGCGTGCGCCTGCAAACCTATGCGTGGGGCCGGGCCGACGGCCCGACCCTGCTGCTGGTGCACGGCTACCCGGACAACCACGAGATCTGGCTGCCGCTGGTGCGCGAGCTGGCCGCCGAATACCGCATCGTCGCCTACGACGTGCGTGGCCATGGCGCCTCGCAGGTGCCGCGGCGCCTGCGCGACTACCGCCTGGACCGGCTGGCGAACGACCTGGAAGCGGTGATCCGCGCCGTCAGCCCGCAGCGCCCGGTGCATCTGGTGGCCCACGACTGGGGCTCGATCCAGAGCTGGGAGGCGGTCACCGAGCCGCGCATCCAGCCGCTGCTGGCCTCCTACACCAGCATCTCCGGGCCCTGCCTGGACCACGTCGGCCACTGGCTGCGCGAGCGCCTCAGCCTGCGCCGCCCGCTGGCGCTGGTGCAGGCGCTCAGGCAGCTGCTCAGCTCCTGGTATATCGCCTTCTTCCACACCCCGTGGCTGCCGGAGCTGACTTGGCGCCTGGGCCTGGATCGCGCCTGGCCCTGGCTGCTGCACCGACTCGAAGGGGTGCGCGGTCTGCCGCCGAGCAGCAGCCAGCGCGGCGACGGCATGCGCGGCGTGCAGCTGTACCGCGCCAATTTCATCCGCAGCCTGCTGCGCCCGCGCGCACGCAGCACCCGGGTGCCGGTGCAACTGATAGTGCCGCTGGGCGACCGCTTCGTCCGCCCGCAGCTGTTCGACGACCTGGCGCACTGGGCGCCGCTGCTGACCCGCCGCGAGGTGCGCGGCGGCCACTGGCAGCTGCTGGCCGAGCCGAGCGCGCTGGCCAGCTGGCTGCGCGAACATGTCGGCCGGCTGGAGGCCGTTCAGGGCGTCTCGAGATAGGCCGCTAGCGGCCGACTGCAGCGCGGAGAAGCAGGGCTGTGGTGCGCGCGGCGCCCCCTGCGCGCCTTAACTTGTAGCCTCGCCGCCGGCTACTCGCCCAGCTCGTCCAGCGCCGGCAGGTCGGCGGCGCGCTCCAGCAGCTCGGCCGGCAGACTCTTGCTGGCGCGGGCGCCGAGCAGCTTGAGATTCTCCACGCGACCAATCAGGTTGCCGCGGCCCTCCACCAGCTTGTTGCGCGCGCCGGCGTATGCCTTGTCTAGCTGCTGCAGGCGGCTGCCCATCTCGTCCAGATCGGCGATAAAGGCGACGAACTTGTCGTACAGCTGACCGGCGCGCTCGGCGATCTCGCGGGCGTTCTGGCCCTGGCGCTCCTGGCGCCAGAGGCTGTCGATGACGCGCAGGGTGGCCAGCAGGGTGGTCGGGCTGACGATCACCACCTGCTGCTCGAAGGCCTCCTGGAACAGATTCGGCTCGGCCTGCAACGCCGCGGCGAAGGCCGCCTCGATGGGCACGAAGAGCAGGACGAAATCCAGGCTGTGCAGGCCTTCCAGGCGCTGATAGTCCTTGCCGGACAGGCCCTTGAGGTGGCTGCGCAGCGACACCAGGTGCTGCTTGAGCGCCTGCTGGCGCAGCACCTCGTCGTCGGCGGCGACATATTGCTGATAGGCGCTGAGGCTGACCTTGGCGTCGACTATCACCTGCTTGTCGCCCGGCAGGCGAATCAGCACGTCGGGCTGGAAGCGCTCGCCGCCAGCGCCCTTGAGGCTGACCTGGGTCTGATATTCGCGGCCCTTCTCCAGGCCGGCATGCTCCAGCACCCGCTCCAGCACCAGCTCGCCCCAGTTGCCCTGGGTCTTCTGACCCTTGAGCGCACGGGTCAGGTTGGTCGCCTCGTCGCCCAGGCGCTGGTTGAGCTGCTGCAGGCGCTCCAGCTCCTTGCCCAGGGAAAAACGCTCGCGCGCCTCCTGCTGGTAGCTCTCGTCGACGCGCTTCTCGAACGCCTGGATGCGCTCCTTGAGCGGGTCGAGCAACTGGCCGAGGCGCTGCTGGCTGCTCTCGGCGAAGCGCTGCTCGCGCTCGTCGAAGATCTTCGTCGCCAGCTCGGCGAACTGTGCGCGCAACTCGTCGCGCGCGCCCTGCAGATCGTCCAGGCGCTGCTGCTGGTTGTCCCGCTGTTCCTGCAGCTCGGCGCTCAGCGCCGCGCACTCGGCGGTCAGCCGGCGCAGCTCGGCCTCGTTGCGCTCACGCTGCTGGTTCCAGCTCTGCGCCGCCTCGCGGGCGATCTGTCGCTCCTGCTGGAGCAATTCGTTCTCGCGGCGCAGGCCGGCCAGCTCGCTCTGCTGCTCGACCTTGATCTCGCTGACCTCGGCCAGCTCGGCGCGGCAGTCGTCGAGCTGAGCGGTCAGCCCGGCCTGGGTCAGCTGGGCATGCTCCAGACGTTCCTGCAGCAGCGCCTGCTCGCGCTCGGCGCGCGCCAGACGCCGCTGCCAGGCCCACAGACCGGCCAGCAGGGGCAGCAGCGCAGCGGCGAACCCGAGCGCGAGGGATAACGGATCGAAAGACATAGACACTCCCAGTGGAACCGCCGGGCAGTATAACCAGCGGTGCAACCAGGGTCAGCGCGGCAGGCGTGCGAGCAGGCGCTTGGCCTCGTGGGAACCCTGGGCCGCGGCCTGCTCCAGCCAGTGACGGGCCTGCTGCGGCTCGCCTGCACCCGGCTGGCTGCACAGCCGCCCGAGCTCCAGCTGGGCGCGGCGGTCGCCGGCACGGGCGGCCTGGCGCAGCAGCTCGAAGCCGATTCGGCGGTCGCGCGGGTTGCCGCAGTCGCGGCAGAGCAACTGGCCCAGGCGGCTCTGCGCCTGCACGCAACCCTTGCGCGCCGGCTGCTTGAGCAGGTTGCCGGCCAAACGCTTGACGCTGTGGGCATGGCCCAGGCGCGGACTGTCGAGCAGCCAGAGGGCGACGCGCATGGGCAGGCGCGAACTGACGGGAACCGTATCGAGGGACGTGGCGGATAAAGCGCGGGACATAAGACTGGGGGGCTGGGGCAAGGGCGCGCCACTCTACTCCTTTTTTCGCCAAGGTAAAGCCTTGGCAAAAACGCCGAGCGGCGTTCTAGAGCAAGCGCTTGGGACAATCCACAGAAGCTGTGGATAACTCCGTGCACAACTTGGGCGAAAGGCGCTTCAGGCCCGATGCCATGGGCCTCGCAGACAAACTGTCGATTTTTTCACCAACGAAAAAATTGCATATTTTTCATTGACTTAAAAATCAAGCGCGAAAAATCAAGCGGTTACCGGCGATTCTGACAGTGACGTGACAGGCTGCTTCATCAATGTGCACAACTCGCTGCGGCATAACCGCGCAACGCTCTGTTTCGGGGCATCGCCAGGCGCTTGGCGCAGGGTTTCAGGCCGGTTGCGGCAGCCGTCCCTGCACCAAGAACTGCTCCCAGCGAAACAGCCGCGGCTGGTCCGGGGCCTGGGCATGCTTGAACGCCACGTACGCAGCGGTGGTTTCGCACAGCCAGGGCGTCAGGTTGCGCGGACGCGTCTCGGCGAAGGCCTGCGGCGCATAGAGCGCGACATTGCTGCCACCGTCCGGGCAACGCGCCGAACGGTACTCGAAGGCCTGTACCCCGGCCGCTCGCATCGCCGCGCCCAGCTGCTGGGTCGCCCGGTAGTCGCTGGGATGAGCGAGCAGGCGCTGATGCTCGCTGAACGGCGGGCGCTGCAGCTGGATGCCGCGCTCGACCCGGTAACGCGCCTCGAAGGTGGAATGCTCGGAGAGGATGCGCCCGCTGGGCGGCGGGCTGGCCATGCCGTGCCACAGCACGAAGCGGTAGTAGGCGGCCTCGGCCATGGCCGTCTCCAGACGCTGCGCGGCATAGAACAGACTCGGCTCGTGCACGCCGCCGAAACGCGAGCCCCAGCGCAGCGGCGGGTAGCGAAACGGCGTCTTCAGCAGGTAATGCAGCGGCTCGGCCGCGCTCGGCAGCGGCGGCTTGCTGCTTTCCAGCAGTTCTTCGAGCAGCGCCTGCTCGGCCAGGTTGTCCACCAGCTGCAGGGTCGCCACCTGCACCTGGCTCTCCACCATGCGCAGCAGCTTGCCGCGCAGCGGCCGGATCTGCCGAGCGCCATCGCAGCTGTGCCAGATATCCATGTCATCGCCCTCCCTGGTTTATGTCGTGCCTAGAACCTGTTTACGAGCTTGCGAGCTAGAGGTAAACGGTGGCGAAAAAGGCCGAGAAAGCGGAGTTTACGCATGTAAATGAGCATTTCGAGACCGTTTTCAACACCGTTTAACCGACGCGCAGCAGGTCGTGAAAAGGTTCTCAGACCTTGCCGCGGATGGCGTCCAAGTACTCCACCACCCGCACCAGGCCCTGCACCTGGCTCATCTGCTGCAGCGGCACGCCGGCCAGGTGGCGGTTCTCGGTGCGCAGAAAGTGGCGCATGTCCTGCTGATTGCCGCCGAACAGGGCGAACAGGGCGCGGTAGACGCGGATCAACAGCAGCGCCAGCTCGCCGGTCTTGCTCTGCGGACGCAGGCCGCCCTGCTCGTTCCAGCGGCTGACCGCGCTGCGGTGCACGCCGACGATATCGGCCAGCTCCTGCTGGGTCAGCCCCAGCTGTTCACGGGTATTGAGCAGGGCCTTGGCCAGCACCGCATCGGCGTCGGGCAGGCTGCGAGTCACTGCACTCATCGCGCATTCCTCCGTGTGTTTGTATCAATAGTAATAGTAAAAGCTGTAAATGCACAGCAGCGCCTAAGACGGCTTGGCACTCGCCCGGGCATTGGGGTACCGTCCCGGCAGACACCGAGCGAGGAGAGAGCATGGGCCGCCGGCGCTTCTGGCTGGGCACCTGCGCCGGCGTACTGGGCGTGCTGCTGATTCTTGGCAGCTACGCCGGCTACCGCGTCCAGCGCCTGCTGAGCGAACAGGGCATCGCCCTCGACTGGCAGGCGCTGAGCCTGTCGCCGCGCGGCCTGCGCCTCGACGGCTTCAGCCTGCAGCAGGGCGGCGCCGCCGGCCTGCAACTGCACGCCGGCCAGCTGCAGCTGGACTGGCTGGCCAGCGAGGCGCCGCGCTACCGCCTGCGCCTGCAGGATCTGCAACTGAACTGGCAGCCGGGCCCGGCGGACGCAACCGCAGCGCCGACCGGCGACCTGCAGGCCCTGCTCGCGCGACTCGACGCCGCCCTGCCCTGGCTGCCGCGACGCCTCGAACTGCAAGCCGTGCAAGCGCAACTGCCCTGTGCCAGCGGCCGCTGCACGCTGCGCGGCGACGCCAGCGTGCAGGTACGCAGCGCCGGCCTGCAGCTGCACAGCCGGCTGTTGCACGACGCGCACCGCGCCGAACTGCAGGCCGAGCTGCAGATGCCGGCGCGCGACGTCCCGCTGCAGCTGCAGGCCGAGCTGCGGCTGGACGACCAGGCCCAGCTGCAACTGCACAGTCAGCTGCAGAGGCAGGCCGACGCCACGCGCTGGAGCGGCCGACTGAGCATGCCGCAACTGGGCGAGGTGGCCTGGTTCGGCGACTGGCTGAGCCAGTGGCTGCTGAGCACGCCCACAGCGCTGCCGGCCACCCCGCAGCAGGCGCGCCTCGCCGCGCAGTGGCAGGTGCAACTGGCGCCCGGCCCCTGGCAACTGGACGACCTGCTCGCCGCGCCGGGCTGGCTGCGTCTCGATGCCCTGCTGCAACACCCCTGGCCGCTGCCTGCGCTGGGCCTGGTCAGCGGCGAGCTGGCGGTGGATCTGCATAACGCCGCCGGCCGCTGGCAGGCCCGCGAACTGCACGCCGACCTGCTGCTCGATCCCCAGGGAGCGCCCTGGCTGACGGCGCTGCCCGACGGACTGCGCCCGCAGCAGCTGCGCCTGCAGATCGCCCCGCGCGCGACGCCCACCAGCACGCCCGACGCCCTGGCCCTGCACGCGCAACTGCAGGACCAGGGACCGCTGCGACTGCAGGGCGAGGCCGATATCGAGCTGCAGCTGCAGAAGGACTGGGCGCTGACCCTGGCGCACCTGCGCCTCGATGCCGACGCAGCCCGGGTCCGCCTGGCCGGCAACCGGCTCGACGACCTGCAGCTGCGGTTGCGGCTAAGCGGCTTGGCCGATGCCCAACGCCTGGACGTCGTCCTCGGCGAAGGCTCACGAATCGCGCTCCGGCGCCTGCGCAGCGGCGAGCTCGAACTGCAGCAGCTGGGCGCCGAGCTGGGCGCCCTGCACCTGCACGGCACGCCCCAGACGCCGCAGCTCGAAGGGCCGCTAACGCTGCGCACACAACGCCTGCAGCACCCCCGGTTGCAGGCGCAAGGCTGGCAATGGCAGGGCCAGCTGCAGGCCACGGGCGAGCGCCAGCGCCTCGCCGGCAGCCTGCTGGGCGACGCCGGGTTGGGCCTGGCCCTGCAACTGGAGCGCGACGCCGCGGGCGAGCTGCGCGCCGCGGCGACGCTCGAAGAACTGTTCCTGCGCGCCGGCAACCCGCTGCCGCAGCTCCTCGCCGACTGGCCGTCGCTGTTGTCGCTGGACAACGGCCGCCTGCAGGGTGAGGCACAGCTGCGCCTGGCGCTGGGTCAGCCGCTGCAGGCGCAGCTGAGCCTCAACGCCCGGGGGCTGAGCGGCATCTACGACCGCAGCAGCTTCGCCGGCCTCGACGGCGAGCTGCGCCTGGCGCTCCAGGGCGAGCGCCTGGACCTGCACCTGCCGCAGTTGAGCGCGCGACAGATCGATCCCGGCATCGCCCTCGGTCCCCTGCAGCTGCAGGCCCGCTACCAGGCGACGCTGGCCCGGCCGCTGGCCGGCGTGCTGAGCCAGCAGCGCGCCGAGCTCGGCATACTCGGCGGCAGCCTGAGCCTGGCGCCGCACCAATGGCAGCTGGACAGCCCCAGCCAGGTGCTGCCGCTGCGCCTGAGCGGCCTGGACCTGCAGCAGCTGTTTCGCGTCTACCCGGCCGAGGGCCTGGAAGGCAGCGGCCTGCTCGACGGCCTGATCCCCCTGCGCCTGGGCGCCGGCGGCCCCAGCGTCGAGCAGGGCCTGATCGAGGCGCGCGCACCCGGCGGCCGCCTGCGCTTTCACTCACCGCGCATCCGCGCCATGGGCCAGGCCAACCCGGGGATGAAACTGGTCACCGACGCCCTGGAAGACTTCCACTACGACCTGCTCGGCAGTAGCCTCGACTATGATCAGTCCGGCACACTCAGGCTGGGCATGCGCCTGCAGGGACGCAACCCGGCCATCGAGCAGGGCCGGCCGATCCACTTCAACATCAACCTGGAAGAGGACATCCCCACCCTGCTGGCCAGCCTGCAACTGACCGCCAAGGTGAGCGAGATCATCCAGCAACGGATCCAGCAACGGATGCGCCAGCGTGTCCCCCAAGAAATCAAGGAGTAGCGCCATGCGCCTGTGCCGCTTCCTCGCAGTCCTGAGCCTGGGCCTGCTGTGCCTGGCCTGTACCCCGACGGTACAACTGGCCATGCCCAACGAGCCGATCAATATCAACCTCAACGTCAAGGTCGAACACGAGATCTACATCAAGGTGGACAAGGCCCTGGACAACGTCTTCAACGAAGACAGCGGCCTGTTCTAAGGAGAAGCCCGATGATTCGCCATATTTCGACCCTGCTGCTGGCGCTCTGCCTGAGCCTGCCGGCCTACGCACTGAACCTCAACCAGGCCATGAGCGCACTCGGCGAGGCCAAGAGCAGCGGGCAGCTGGGCGAGCAACCCAACGGCTACCTCGGCGTGGTCAAGCCCGGTGGCCAGGCCGAGGAAATCGCCCGCCTGATCAACCAGGCGCGCCGTGCCGAGTATCAGAAGGTGGCCAAAGACAACGGCATCGCCCTCTCCGACGTGGAAGCCATCGCCGGCAAGAAGGCCATCGACCGCACGCCCCAGGGGCAGTTCATCCAGTTGAACGGGCAGTGGTTGAAGAAGTAGCCACTGCCCAGCCGGAGCCCAAAAGCAAAGAACCCGCCGAGGCGGGTTCTTTCGTTTGCAAGCGCAGCGATCAGGCGCCGGCCTTGCTCACGGCATCCTTGATCAGGGTCTGCAGCTCGCCCTTCTCGTACATCTCGGTGAGGATGTCGCTGCCGCCGACCAGCTCGCCGGCCACCCACAGCTGCGGGAAGGTCGGCCAGTTGGCGTACTTCGGCAGGTTGGCGCGAATTTCCGGATTCTGCAGGATGTCGACGTAGGCGAACTTCTCGCCGCAGCCCATCACCACCTGCGCGGCGCGGGCGGAGAAGCCGCACTGCGGCGCGTTGGGCGAGCCTTTCATGTACAGCAGAACGGTGTTGTTGGCGATCTGCTCTTTGATGGTTTCGATGATATCCATGGGGCACCTCAGCGTAGACTTCCCGACCCCTCGGTCGGCACGGTGGCGCGATTGTAGCGAAAAGCCGAGCGCAATGCTCGGCCTTGCCACGGCATCCGGGCTACGCGGCCACCACCTCCACCGGCACGCCATTGAGCGCGGCGTTGCCGGACAGCGCATCGAGCTGGCGTTCGTCGGTCAGGTCGTTGGCGCTGGCGCCCGGCTGCTCGCGGGCAATCGCCATCTGCACGCCGGGGCGGGCATGGCCCCAGCCGTGCGGCAGGCTGACCACGCCGGCCATCATCTCGTCGCTGGCGGCCACCTCCACCTCGATGCTGCCGACCCGTGAGCGCACCCGCACGCGCTGGCCATCGGCCAAACCACGACTGGCCAGATCCGCCGGATTCATCAGCAACTGATGACGCGGCTTGCCCTTCACCAGGCGGTGGTAGTTGTGCATCCAGGAATTGTTGCTGCGCACGTGGCGGCGGCCGATCAGCAGCAGCTGGTCCGCCGCTGGCGGTAGCTGCGCGGCGAAGCGCGCCAGATCGCCCAGCAGCAGCTCGGGGGCGGCCTCGATGGCTTTCGATGCGGTCTTCAGCCGCGCCGCCAGGTTCGCCTGCAACGGCCCCAGGTCGAGCCCGTGCGGATGATCGCGCAATGCGGCCAGGCTGAGCTTGCGCTCGCTGCGATCGCCATAGGGGCCGAAGCGCAGGCCCATGTCGATCATCTGCTCGGGGGCCATGGTCGGTTTCAGTTCCAGAGCGTTGCGCGCAGCGAAGGCCTTGGCCAGGCCGACGAAGATTTCCCAGTCGTGCAGCGCGCCGTCCGGCTTGGCCAGGATCGCCTCGTTGAAGCGGGTGACGTTGCGCACGGCGAAGACGTTGAAGGTGGTGTCGTAGTGGTCGTGCTCCAGTGGCGCGGTGGGCGGCAGGATCAGGTCGGCATGGCGGGTGGTCTCGTTGATGTAGAAGTCCACCGAGAGCATGAACTCCAGACCGTCCAGCGCCTGCTCCAGCTGGCGGCCGTTGGGCGTGGACAGCACCGGATTGCCGGCCACGGTGACCAGCGCGCGGATCTGCCCCTCGCCGGGGGTGAGCATCTCCTCGGCCAGGGCCGAGACCGGCAGCTCGCCGCCGTATTCCGGCAGGCCGGACACGCGGCTCTGCCAGCGGTTGAAATGCCCGCCCGAGGTGCTCGCCACCAGGTCCACCGCAGGCGTGGTGCAGAGCACGCCGCCGACCCGGTCGAGGTTACCGGTGACCAGGTTGATCAGTTGCACCAGCCACTGGCAGAGGGTACCGAAGGCCTGGGTGGAGACGCCCATGCGCCCGTAGCACACCGCCTTGTCGGCGGCGGCGAAATCCCGCGCCAGCTGGCGAATGGCCGCGGCCGGCACGCCGCAACGCTCGCTCATGGCCTCGGCGGTAAATTCGGCAATGGCCGCGCGCACGGACTCCAGCCCCTCCACCGGCAAGTGGCTGGCGCGGGTCAGGCCTTCCTCGAACAGGGTATTGAGCAACCCCAGCAGCAGCGCCGCGTCGCCGCCGGGACGCACGAACAGGTGCTGGTCGGCGATGGCAGCGGTCTCGCTGCGCCGCGGGTCGACCACCACCAGCTTGCCGCCACGGGCCTGGATGGCCTTCAGGCGCTTCTCCACGTCCGGCACGGTCATGATGCTGCCGTTGGAGGCCAGCGGGTTGCCGCCGAGGATCAGCATGAAGTCGGTGTGGTCGATGTCCGGAATCGGGATCAGCAGGCCGTGACCGTACATCAGGTGGCTGGTCAGGTGGTGCGGCAGCTGGTCGACCGAGGTGGCCGAATAACGGTTGCGCGTCTTCAGCAGGCCGAGGAAGTAATTGCTGTGGGTCATCAGCCCGTAGTTGTGCACGCTGGGGTTGCCCTGGTACACGGCTACCGCGTTCTGCCCGTGCTCCGCGCGGATCGCGCTGAGGCGTTCGGCGACCAGCTCGAACGCCTCGTCCCAGGCGATGGCCTGCCACTGCTCGCCGATGCGGCGCATGGGCTGGCGGATGCGGTCGGGGTCGTTCTGGATGTCCTGCAGCGCCACCGCCTTGGGGCAGATATGGCCGCGGCTGAAGCTGTCCTGGGCGTCGCCCTTGATCGAGCGGATCTGCGTGCTGCCGTCAGGCTGGAGCTCGGTTTCGATGGCGAGGCCGCAGATGGCTTCGCACAGGTGGCATGCACGGTAATGGAGGGACTTGGTCATGGCCTGGCCTCTTGTTCTGATGCGAGACGACCGGTCGGGTCGCAGACTTCGAACTATGGGCCGGGCAAGAGGACGACGCCAGCAGCGTTCGTCTCATGAATCGGCAGGCATCATGCCTGCCGATTCAGGGTCGCGACTATCCGAATCAACGGATGGCGGTCACGGTGCCCTTGTGGCCGGTCACGCTGACGTTGACGGTCTTGTACACGAAGTAATCCTCAACGTTCACTTCGTAACGCGGGGCGACGATCACGTCGGCACCCGAGGCCTTGACTGCCTTGTAGGCAGCTGCGGACTTGGCGGAAGCCACCGGGTCGAGACCCAAGGCGAAACCACCCTCGCCACCACCGTAGGTCACGCCGTCGGCGAACTGGGTATCGCCACCCAGCTTGAACACACCGAACAGGATGTTCACCGAAGATTGACCGGAGATGGGCTCGCCCACTTTCACGTCGGCCTGCAGGTTAGTCTTGACGGTACCGTTCAGCGGAACGGCCGGCTGGCTGACGTTCTGGCTGGCACAGCCAGTCAGCAGGGCGAGGGCGGAGAAAGCGGCGGCGTAGGCTACGTGTTTCATGCAAAACTCCTTTGCACATATATTCCATGGGTACCCCATTGCGGGGGCAATGCATTGCCTAGGAAAGGCGGCGGCATCCTAGGAGCGCGTCGCAGAGCGGCGCAAGCAGGGATGTCAGTTTTGTGACATCTCGCACGCAGCTTTGGGAAAAGGCTTACAAAACAGCCCTTTGTCATGGCCAGGCGGGCAATTTGCGCCTTCTCGTCATTTCCTTATAAGATCGCGCCTTCCCCCTGTTTCGTCGCACCCTGCGGCCTCCTGCCGCAAGCCTCGCTGTTTTCCCGGTTTTTGTCGCCGACGCGGGCTTGCGACCTGTAGTGAAAAAGGTAGTTAACGATGAGCGCCAGACACTTTCTCTCGATGATGGATTACACACCGGACGAACTGGTGGGGCTGATCCGCCGCGGCATCGAGCTGAAGGACCTGCGCAATCGCGGCGTGCTCTTCGAGCCGTTGAAGAACCGCGTGCTGGGCATGATCTTCGAGAAGGCCTCGACCCGCACCCGCCTGTCGTTCGAGGCCGGCATGATCCAGCTCGGCGGCCAGGCCATCTTCCTCTCCCCGCGCGACACCCAGCTGGGCCGCGGCGAGCCGATCGGCGACGCCGCCATCGTCATGTCGAGCATGCTCGATGCGGTGATGATCCGTACCTTCGCCCACAGCAACCTCACCGAGTTCGCCGCCAAGTCCAGGGTGCCGGTGATCAACGGCCTGTCCGACGACCTGCACCCCTGTCAGCTGCTGGCCGACATGCAGACCTTCCTCGAGCACCGCGGCAGCATCGCCGGCAAGACCGTGGCCTGGATCGGCGATGGCAACAACATGTGCAACTCCTATATCGAGGCGGCCATGCAGTTCGACTTCCAGCTGAAAGTCGCCTGCCCCGAGGGCTACGAGCCGGACGCGCGCTTCCTCGCCCTGGCCGGCGAGCGCGTACAGGTGCTGCGCGACCCACGCGAGGCGGTGGCCGGCGCCCATCTGGTGAGCACCGACGTGTGGGCCTCGATGGGCCAGGAAGACGAAGCGCAGCTGCGCCTGCAGCGTTTCAAGCCGTACCAGGTCAGCCGCGAGCTGCTCGATCACGCCGCCGAAGGCGTGCTGTTTATGCATTGCCTGCCGGCACACCGCGGCGAGGAGATCAGCGAGGACCTGCTCGACGACCCACGCTCGGTGGCCTGGGATCAGGCGGAGAACCGCCTGCACGCGCAGAAGGCGCTGCTGGAACTGCTGGTCGAACCGGCGTACCACCACGCATGAGCGAGCCGCTGCTGCAACTGCGCGGGCTGAACTGCGGCTACCACGCGCACAAGGTGGTGCAGGACCTGGACCTGCATCTGAACGCCGGCGACATCGGCTGCCTGCTCGGCCCCTCCGGCTGCGGCAAGACCACCACCCTGCGCGCCATCGCCGGTTTCGAGCCGGTGCTCGACGGTGAGATCGAACTGGCCGGCACGGTGATTTCCCGCGCCGGCTTCACCCTGGCGCCGGAGAAGCGCCGCATCGGCATGGTGTTCCAGGACTACGCGCTGTTCCCCCACCTGAGCGTGGCGGACAACGTCGCCTTCGGCATCCGCCAGCAGGAGGGCGCCGAACGCGTCACCGCCGAGCTGCTGGAGCTGGTCAAGCTCGGCCACCTGGCCAAGCGCTACCCCCACGAGCTGTCCGGCGGCCAGCAGCAGCGCATCGCCCTGGCCCGCGCCCTGGCGCCGGAGCCGCAGCTGCTGCTGCTCGACGAGCCCTTCTCCAACCTCGACGGCGAGCTGCGCCGGCGCCTCAGCCATGAGGTGCGCGAGATTCTCAAGGCGCGCGGCACCAGCGCCATTCTGGTCACCCACGACCAGGAGGAAGCCTTCGCCGTCAGCGACCATGTCGGCGTGTTCAAGGATGGCCGCTTGGAGCAGTGGGACACCCCCTTCAACCTCTACCACGAGCCGTCGACACCCTTCGTCGCCAGCTTTATCGGCCAGGGCTATTTCATCCGCGGCCAGCTGCTCGGCCCGGACACGGTGCAGACCGAACTCGGCGCCATCCGCGGCAATCGCGCCTACACCTGGCCCAGCGGCAGCGCGGTGGACGTGCTGCTGCGTCCCGACGATATAGTGCCGGACCCGCAGAGTTCACTTACGGCACGTATCGTCGGCAAGACCTTCCTCGGCGCCGCCACCCTCTACCGCCTGCAACTGGCCACCGGCAGCCAGCTGGAGTCGATCTTCCCCAGCCACGCCGACCACCTGCCGGGCGACGAGGTGGGCATCCGCGTCGCCGCCGACCACCTGGTGGCCTTCCCGGCCCTGGGCAGCGTGGCGGCCCATGTGCCGCTGGGCGAGTCGGGCGGCGTGCGCCGGGTCAGCAGCAACTGACCCCGGCAACGTCCGTAGGCTGTCGCGGGGCCGCCTGGGCCCTGCACCCCAACGCCCCGCGGACTTGCCCGGCTACAGAAACAGCCGGCCACTGGCGATATGCCGGGCATGGCCGGCGATCTTCACCCGCTCGCCCTCCAGCCTGCACAGCAGTTCGCCGCCACGCGCCGAGCACTGCCAGGCGCTCAGCGCGCCTCGCCCCAGACGCTCGGCCCAGTAAGGCACCAGGATGCAGTGGGTGGAGCCGGTGACCGGGTCCTCGTCGATGCCGATGCTCGGCGCGAAGTAGCGCGAGACGAAGTCGTGGCGCTCGCCGGGCGCGCTGATCAGCACGCCGAGACCCGGCAGTTCGGCCAGCGCCGGCAGGTTCGGGGCGAAGCCGCGCACCTCGGCCTCCGAATCCAGCACCACCATCAGCTCCTGCACGCTGCCGTCGCCATTGCGCAGCGCCAGCACCTGCCGCGGCGCACGCCCCAGAGCCTGCTCCACCGCCGTCCGCAACGCCTGTTCCACCGGCACGGCGCGACGCACCGGGAAATCCAGTTCCAGCAGCCGGCCCTGGCGGGTGACGCGCAGCGCCCCGGAGCGGCAGACGAACTCCAGCGCCTGGCCCGGCTCCTGATACAGATCGAACAGCACGCAGGCCGCCGCCAGGGTGGCATGGCCGCACAGCGGCACCTCGCTGGTCGGGGTGAACCAGCGGATATGCCAGCGCTCGCCCTCGCGCACCACGAAGGCGGTCTCGGCCAGGTTGTGCTCGGCGGCGATACGCTGCATCAGCGCCTCGTCGAGCCAGGCCTCGAGGCGATAGACCATGGCCGGATTGCCGGCGAAGGGCTGCTCGGTAAAGGCGTCGACTTGATGGAATTCGAGAGGCATGCTGCATTCCTGGCCAGATGAGAACCGCCAGCATGCCTGCGCAGGGTAAGCCGCAACAGATACAGTTCCTGTTTTCCAGATGCTCTGAGAGCATCGCGGCTGAAGCCGCTCCTACGTTCCTGGGGTGCTTCAGGGCTCGCTGCGCACCCGTTTCACCGCGTCCAGCCAGCCGGCGTAGAGGCGCTCGCGGTGCGCCTCGTTCATCCGCGGCTCGAAGCGCTGCTGGCGGTGCCAGTGGCTGGCGATGGCCTCGAGGTCGGCGTACAGCCCCAGCTGCAGGCCGGCCAGGTAGGCGACGCCGAGCGCGGTGGTCTCGGTGACCTCGGGGCGTTCGACGCCGACGCCGAGAATGTCGGCGAGAAACTGCATGACCCAGTTGTTCTCCACCATGCCGCCGTCCACGCGCAGCGCGCTGGGAGGCGCGGCGCCGTCCTGACGCATGGCCTCGAGCAGGTCGCGGGTCTGGTAGCACACCGACTGCAGGCCGGCGGTGACGATCTCCTTGATCCCGGTGTCGCGGGTCAGGCCGAAGATCGCGCCACGCGCCTTGGGGTCCCAGTAGGGCGCGCCGAGGCCGGTGAAGGCCGGCACCAGGTAGACCCCGCAGGCATCGCCGGTCTGCTCGGCCAGGGCCTCGGTATCGCGCGCGTGGCCGATCAGCTTGATGCCGTCGCGCAGCCACTGCACCGCCGCGCCGGCGACGAAGATGCTGCCCTCCACCGCGTAGGTGACCTCGCCGTTCAGGCGGTAGCCGACGGTGGTCAACAGGCGATTCTTCGACACCACCGGCGTGCTGCCGGTGTTCTGGATCATGAAGCAGCCGGTGCCGTAGGTACTCTTGACCATGCCCGGTTCGAAACAGGCCTGGCCGATCAGCGCCGCCTGCTGGTCGCCGGCCATGCCCAGCACCGGGATGCTGGCGCCGAGCAGCTCGGCGTCGGTGTGGCCGAACTCGGCGGCGCAGTCGAGCACCTCGGGCAACAGGCTGGCGGGAATGTCGAACAGTTCGAGCAGCTCCGCGTCCCACTGCTGGCTGTGGATATTGAACATCAGGGTGCGCGAGGCGTTGCTGGCGTCGGTGCGGTGCACCTTGCCGCCGCTCAGGCGCCACAGCAGAAAGCTGTCCACCGTGCCGAAACGCAGCTCGCCGCGCTCGGCCCGATCCCGCGCACCGGGCACGTTGTCGAGCACCCAGCGCAGCTTGGTGGCGGAGAAATAGGGGTCGATCAGCAGGCCGGTCTTGGCCGCCACCATGGCCTCGTGGCCGGCGGCCTTGAGCCCGGCGCAGTAGTCGGCGGTGCGACGGTCCTGCCAGACGATGGCCGGGTGGATCGGCGTGCCGCTGACGGCGTCCCACACCAGGGTGGTCTCGCGCTGATTGGTGATGCCGATGGCGGCAATCGCATCGGGCTGCAGGCCGCTGCTGGCGATGGCCTCGCGGCAGACCTTGAGGGTGGACAGCCAGATTTCCTGGCCGTCGTGCTCGACCCAGCCGTCCTGCGGGAAATACTGCTGGAACTCCTGCTGGGCGCGCGCCACCGGCAGGCCCTGGGCGCTGAAGATGATGGCGCGGGAACTGGTGGTGCCCTGGTCGATGGCTAGCAGGTACTGGGACATGCGCGTTTCCTTGTTGTTATGCGGGTGTTGGCCGTAGGAGCCTTGTCGGTATCACTCGCGACCGATGGCGGCGAAGCTGCCCTGAGTGTGCTGCGCCAGCACCTCGGCCGCCAGTTCCACCTCCAGGCCGCGGCGGCCGGCGCTGACGAAGATGCTGGCATGCGCGCGCGCCGAACTGTCGATAAAGGTGCGCAGGCGCTTCTTCTGCCCCAGCGGGCTGATACCGCCGAGCAGGTAGCCGGTGGCGCGCTGGGCCGCGGCCGGGTCGGCCATGTCGGCCTTCTTCACGCAGGCGGCCTGGGCCAGTGCCTTGAGGTCGAGGCTGCCGGCCACCGGCACCACCGCCACCAGCAGCTCGCCCTTGTCGCAGGCGGCGAGCAGCGTCTTGAATACCCGGGCCGGCGGCAGGTCGAGCTTTTCCGCGGCCTCCAGGCCATAGGACGGTGCCTTGGGATCGTGCGCGTAGCTGTGCACCCGGTGTTCGGCCTTGGCCTTCTTCAACAGATCGATCGCTGGAGTCATGTTCGAATGTGAAAATAATCTGAAAAGATTGCCGTACCTTAGCCGAAATCCCTTTTCGCGGGCAGCCTATAATGGCAAGCCACCAAAGGAAGCCGCCATGAACCTGGCCCCTCGCCAACACGACATCCTCAGCCTCGCCCGCGAACGCGGCTACGTCAGCATCGACGAACTGGCCCTGGCCTTCGCCGTGACCCCGCAGACCATCCGCCGCGACATCAACCAGCTGGCCGAACACGGCCTGCTGCGGCGCACCCATGGCGGCGCCGCCTGCGAGGCATCGAGCATCCACAACACCGCCTACGGCATGCGCGCCGGGCAGATGCGCGAGGAAAAGCAGCGCATCGCCGAGGCCGTGGCCGCGCACATCCCCGACCACGCCTCGCTGTTCATCAACATCGGCACCACCACCGAGGCCATCGCCCGCGAGCTGCTCGGTCACCAGGGCCTGAAGATCATCACCAACAACCTGCACGTCGCCGCCCAGCTCAGCGCCAAGGCCGACTTCGAGGTGCTGGTGGCCGGCGGCACGGTGCGCAGCGACGGCGGCATCGTCGGCCAGGCGGCGGTGGACTTCATCCAGCAGTTCAAGGTGGACTACGCCATAGTCGGCATCAGCGGCATCGACGAGGACGGCAGCCTGCTCGATTTCGACTATCAGGAAGTGCGCGTGTCCCAGGCCATCATCGACAACGCCCGCCAGGTGTTCCTCGCCGCCGATTCGAGCAAGTTCGGCCGCAACGCCGTGGTGCGCCTGGGCTCGATCGCCCTGGTCGACCGCGTGTTCACCGACTGCGCGCCACCCGCCGCTGTGGCCCGCCTGCTGCACGAGCACAAGGTCCACCTCGACCTGGTCTGAATCCGCGCCAGCACCGTTCGGCGCGAAAGCGCGCGCCGGGCTGGCGTACCTGCGCGCATTCGACTAGCATATTTTCGAAAGTGAACATAACCACATTCGAATTCAATAGCGAGTGCCCTGCCATGCCCCACGACCCTCTCGCCAGCCCTGTCGCGGAAGTCTATGACCTCGCCGTGGTCGGCGGCGGCATCAATGGCGTGGGCATCGCCGCGGATGCGGCTGGCCGGGGCCTGGCGGTGTTCCTGTGCGAACAGGACGACCTGGCCAGCCACACCTCCTCGGCCAGCAGCAAGCTGATCCACGGCGGCCTGCGCTACCTGGAGCACCACGAATTCCGCCTGGTGCGCGAAGCCCTGGCCGAGCGCGAGGTGCTGCTGGCCAAGGCACCGCACATCGTCAAACCCATGCGCTTCGTGCTGCCGCACCGGCCGCACCTGCGCCCGGCCTGGATGATCCGCGCCGGCCTGTTCCTCTACGACCACCTGGGCAAGCGCGAGCGGCTGCCTGGCTCGCGCGGCGTGCGCTTCGGCGCCGGCAGCCCGCTCAAGGCCGGGATCGGCCGCGGCTTCGAGTACTCCGACTGCTGGGTCGACGACGCCCGCCTGGTGGTGCTCAACGCCATGGCGGCGCGCGAGCACGGCGCGCATATCCACACCCGCACCCGCTGCATCAGCGCGCGGCGCAGCAAGGGCCTGTGGCACATCCACCTGGAGCGTGCCGACGGCAGCCTGTTCTCCATCCGCAGCCGCGCCCTGGTCAACGCCGCCGGCCCCTGGGTCGCACGCTTCATCGGCGAGGACCTCAAGCAGCAGTCGCCCTACGGCATCCGCCTGATCCAGGGCAGCCATATCGTGGTGCCGCGCCTGCACGACGGCGAGCAGGCCTACATCCTGCAGAACGAGGACCGCCGCATCGTCTTCGCCATTCCCTACCTGGAGCGCTTCACCCTGATCGGCACCACCGACCGCGAGTACCGGGGCGACCCGGCGCAGGTGAGCATCAGCGCCGAGGAAACCGACTACCTGCTCGCGGTGGTCAACGCCCACTTCAAGCAGCAACTGAGCCGCGCCGACGTGCTGCACAGCTTCTCCGGCGTGCGCCCGCTGTGCGACGACGAATCGGACGAGCCCTCGGCCATCACCCGCGACTACACCCTGGCGCTGGCCGGCGCGCCGGGCGAGGCGCCGCTGCTGTCGGTGTTCGGCGGCAAGCTGACCACCTACCGCAAGCTGGCGGAAGCCGCGATGAACCAGCTGGCGCCGTTCTTCCCCAAGCTGGGCCCGAGCTGGACCGCCAGCGCGCCACTGCCCGGCGGCGAGCAGCTGGACAGCCAGAGCGCACTGATCGAAGCGCTCTGCACGCGCCATGGCTGGCTGCCGACCAGTCTGGCCAGACGCTGGGCGGCCAGCTACGGCAGCCGCAGCTGGCGCCTGCTCGACGGCGTGCACAACCTCACCGACCTCGGCGAACACCTCGGCGCCGGGCTCTATGCCCGCGAGGTGGATTACCTGCGCCGCGAGGAATGGGCGCGCAGCAGCGCCGATATCCTCTGGCGCCGCAGCAAGCTCGGCCTGTTCATGACCCCGGCGCAGCAGGCCCGCCTGCAGCAGTACCTGCAACCCCATTCGGCCCACGCCGCCTGAACTTCTGCGTGCCCCATGCCCCGCTCCGCGGGGCTTTTTTATGTTCCGAGGTACTCGCCCGCTTATTCGCCCAATGAACCCGGGCCAAAGTTTTTATCGCGTCAATTCAACGACTTGGCACTTGGATGCGGAATTAAAACATTCGTATTCAGTTTTATTTTTACTTAAGTTTCAAGTACTTAGGTTTGACAGGCGGCGAATTGGGGCAGAAGATTTGACGTTACTAATCTCACCGCAACACGGCAGGAGCGATCATGAAAGGCGACAAGAAGGTCATCCAACACCTGAACAAGATCCTCGGCAACGAGCTGGTGGCCATCAACCAGTACTTCCTGCACGCGCGCATGTACGAGGACTGGGGGCTGAAGAAGCTCGGCGAGCACGAGTATCACGAGTCGATCGACGAGATGAAGCACGCCGACAAGCTGATCAAGCGCATCCTGTTCCTCGAAGGCCTGCCCAACGTGCAGGACCTGGGCAAGCTGCTGATCGGCGAGAACACCAAGGAAATGCTCGAGTGCGACCTCAAGCTCGAACACAAGGCCCACGCCGACCTCAAGGCCGGTATCGCCTACTGCGAGAGCATCGGCGACTACGCCAGCCGCGAACTGATGGAAGAAATCCTCTGCTCGGAAGAGGACCATATCGACTGGCTGGAAACCCAGCTGGGGCTGATCGAGGCGGTCGGCCTGCAGAACTACCTGCAGTCGCAGATGGACGAATAAACCCTATTGGCCAGATGAAGAACGGGAGCCAGTGGCTCCCGTTTTTTATTGCCGCTGTTCACTGGTTCAAGAAGGTCGTGGGAGGGGCTTTCGGCTCGGGCATCCTGCCTCGCAATCCACGGGGATGTGGTGAATGCCGCAGCCCGTAAGGAACGGGCGCGGCGCTACCTCCTGCATCCATGCAGTCGTGGCCGCGACGAGGGGCGCCGCGAAAGCGCCGCCCACCCTGGAACTTCAGCGCGCTTCCTCCTCCTTGACCCGGAACCAGGCGGCGTAGAGCGCCGGCAAAAACAGCAGGGTGAGTGCCGTGGCCACCACCAGGCCGCCCATGATGGCCACCGCCATCGGCCCGAAGAACACGCTGCGCGACAGCGGGATCATCGCCAGCACCGAGGCCAGCGCGGTCAGCACTATGGGCCTGAAACGCCGCACCGTGGCCTCGATGATGGCGTGCCAGCGGTCCAGGCCGGCGGCGATGTCCTGCTCGATCTGGTCGACCAGGATCACCGAGTTGCGCATGATCATGCCGGCCAGGGCGATGGTGCCGAGCATGGCGACGAAGCCGAACGGCTGGCGGAAGATCAGCAGGAACAGGGTCACCCCGATCAGCCCCAGCGGCGCGGTGAGAAACACCATGGCCGAGCGCGAGAAGCTTTTCAGCTGCAGCATCAGCAGGGTCAGCACCACCACGATGAACAGCGGCACCCCGGCGTTCACCGATTTCTGCCCGCGCGCCGAATCCTCCACCGTGCCACCCACGTCCAGCAGGTAGCCGTCCGGCAGCTCGGCGCGGATCGGCTCCAGGGTCGGCAGGATCTGCGCCACCAGGCTGGCCGGCTGCTCCTTGCCGTAGACGTCGGCGCGTACGGTGACGTTGGGCAGCCGATTGCGGTGCCAGATGATGCCTTCCTCGAAGCCGTATTCCAGGGTCGCCACCTGCGACAGGGCCACGCTACGGCCGCTGTCGGTGGGCACCGCCAGGCTCGGCAGCAGGCTCAGCGACTGGCGCTCCTGCACGGTGCCGCGCAGGAGAATCTCGATCAGCTCGTTGCCTTCGCGGTACTGGCTGACGCTGGTACCCGACAGCGCGCTCTGCAGAAAGCGCGACAGCTCGGCGGTGTTGACCCCCAAAGCGCGCGCGCGCTCCTGGTCGACGTTGAGGTAGATGACCTTGCTCGGCTCCTCCCAATCCAGGTGCACGTTGACCACATGGGGGTTCTCGCGCACCTTGGCCGCCACCTGGCGCGCCAGTGCACGCACCTCGTCGATATGCTCGCCGCTGACCCGGAACTGCACCGGGTAACCCACCGGCGGGCCGTTCTCCAGGCGACTGACGCGGCTGCGCAAGCCGGGGAATTCGTCGTTCATGGTCTGGATCAGCCAGCTGCGCAGGCGCTCGCGCTCCTCGATACTGCCCGCCAGCACCACGAACTGGGCGAAGCTGGCCGCCGGCAGTTGCTGGTCCAGCGGCAGGTAGAAGCGCGGCGAGCCGGTGCCGACGTAGGCCACGTAGTTGTCGATCCCTGGCTGCGTCTTGAGCAGCGCCTCCAGACGCTTGACCTGGGCCTCGGTGGCGGCGAGCGAGGCGCCCTCCTCCAGCTTGATGTCGACCATCAGCTCCAGGCGCCCGGAGGCCGGGAAGAACTGCTGGGGGACGAAACGAAACAGCAGCACGGCGGCAACGAACAGGCCGATGGTCAGCAGGATCACCGTCCGCCGCCGGCGCACGCACCACTCCACCGTGGCCCGCACGCGCCGGTAGAAGGGCGTCGCGTAGGGATCGTGGCCGGCGTCGCTGCCGCCGTGCTTGGCCGCGTGCAGCTTGGCCAGGTCGGGCAGCAGCTTGTCGCCCAGGTAGGGCACGAACATCACCGCGGCGATCCACGAGGCGACCAGGGCGATCACCACCACCTGGAAGATCGAGCGGGTGTACTCGCCGGTGCCGGACTGCGCGGTGGCGATCGGCAGGAAGCCGGCGGCGGTGATCAGGGTGCCGGTGAGCATGGGGAAGGCGGTGCTGGTCCAGGCGTAGCTGGCCGCCTTGAAGCGGTCGTAGCCCTGCTCCATCTTGATCGCCATCATCTCCACCGCGATGATCGCGTCGTCCACCAGCAGGCCGAGGCCAAGCACCAGGGCGCCGAGGGAAATCTTGTGCAGGCCGATCCCCAGGTAGTACATGCTGGCGAAGGTCATCGCCAGCACCAGCGGGATCACCAGCGCCACCACCAAGCCAGTGCGCAGGCCGAGGGAGAAGAAGCTGACCAGCAGCACGATCACCAGCGCCTCGACCAGCACGCGGACGAACTCGCCGACTCCGGTCTTCACCGCCGCCGGCTGATCCGACACCTTGCGCAGCTCCATGCCCAGCGGCAGGGTCTGCTGCAGGCGGGCGAACTCGCCCTCCAAGGCCTTTCCCAGCACCAGGATGTCGCCGCCGGCCTTCATCGATACCGCCAGGCCGATGGCGTCCTCGCCCATGAAGCGCATACGCGGCGCGGGCGGATCATTGAAGCCGCGCTTGACCTCGGCCACGTCGCCGATGCGGAAGGTGCGGTCGCCGACGCGGATGGGGAAGTCGCGGATTTCCTCCACCGACTCGAAACGCCCGGTCACGCGCAGCTGGATGCGGTCGCTGACGGTCTCGAAGAAGCCGGCGGCGGCCACCGCGTTCTGCGCCTCCAGCGCCTGCTGCACTGCGGCCAGGGGCAGGCCGAGGGTGGCCAGCTTGGTGTTGGACAGCTCGATCCAGATCTTCTCGTCCTGCAGGCCGACTAGCTCCACCTTGCCGACGTCCTTGACCCGCTGCAGCTGCAGCTGGACGCGGTCGGCGTAGTCCTTGAGCACCGCGTAGTCGAAGCCGTTGCCGGTCAGCGCGTAGATGTTGCCGAAGGTAGTGCCGAACTCGTCGTTGAAGAACGGCCCCTGGATGCCGGCCGGCAGGGTGTGGCGGATGTCGCCGACCTTCTTGCGCACCTGGTACCACAGCTCGGGGATTTCCGAGCTGCGCATGGAATCGCGCGCCATGAAGGTCACCTGCGACTCGCCGGGGCGCGAGAAGCTGGTGATGCGGTCGTACTCGCCGGTCTCCATCAGCTTCTTCTCGATGCGTTCGGTGACCTGGCGCGACACCTCTTCGGCGCTGGCGCCGGGCCAGTTGGTGCGGATCACCATGGCCTTGAAGGTGAAGGGCGGGTCCTCGCTCTGCCCCAGCTTGGTGTAGGACAGCGCGCCGACCACGGCCAGCAGCAACATGATGTAGAGGACGATCTGGCGGTGGCGCAGCGCCCAGGCGGACAGGTTGAAGCTCATCCGGGCTTACTCCTTGGCGGCCAGTTCGACGTTGCGGTTGTCACGGTCGACCGGGCGCACCTGCTGGCCCTCGCGCAGCACCTGCACGCCGGCGGCCACCACCCAGTCGCTCGCCGCCAGGCCTTCGAGCACCGGCACGCGGTCGTCGCCGTAAGCTCCGACGCGCACCAGGCGGCGCTGCACCTTGTGTTCCTTGGGCTCGACCACCCAGACGAAGGGCTGACCCTGCTCGGCGCTGAGCGCCGACAGCGGCACCGCCAGCGGCACCTCGCCGTTGCTGGCGATGAACACCCGCGCGCTCTGCCCCAGTTCGGCCGGCACCTTGCCCTCGGTGAAGGCGACGCGCGCGGCAAAGGTACGCGACTGCGGATCGGCGGCCGGCGCCATCTCGCGGATGCGCCCGGGGAAACGCTGATCCGGCTGCGACCACAGCTCCACCTCGACCGCCTGGCCGATCCGGAAGCGCTCGAAGCCCTGCTCCGGCAGGCTGATCAGCACCTCGCGCTCGCCGTCGGCGGCCAGGGTGAACACGGTCTGCCCGGCGGCCACCACCTGCCCCACTTCCACCGCGCGGCGGGCGATCACCCCGTCCTGGGAGGCGCGCAGCACGGCGTAGCCGGCCTGGTTGCGGGCCACGTCGTACTCGGCCTTGATCTGCTTGAGGCGCGCTTCGCCGGCGCGGTAGAGGTTCTCGGTGTTGTCGTACTGCGAGCGGCTGACCAGGTTGCGCGCCAGCAGGGTCTTGTAGCGATCGCGCTCGGCGCGCACGGTCTGCAGGTTGGCCTCGGCGGCGGCCACCTGGGCGCGGATGGCCTCCAGCTGCAGGCGCACGTCCTGCGGGTCGAGCTCGGCCAGCGGCTGGTCCTTCTTCACCCGCGCGCCGACGTCCACCAGGCGCTTGGCCACCTTACCACCGATGCGAAACGCCAAGTCCGGCTCGAAACGCGCGCGCACCTCGCCGGGGTAGCTGTCGACCAGGGCGCCGGCCGGTTGCGGCTGCACCACCATGGCCGGACGAATGGGTTGCTCGACCTGCTCGCCGTTGCCGCAGGCGGACAGCAGCAGGGCAAGGGTGAGGGACGCTACAAGAGGCATGGCATGGCGGAACATGGCGAATGACCTGTGACGACGAAGGTTTGGAATATTTGTACTGGCGGGTATAGTAAAAATAGCAAACTCACCAGTCCAGTATTAAAATCCGCCGATGCCTAACAAGTTGTTACCGCCCGCCGGTCCCGGTCGCCCCAAGGACCCCGCCAAACGCCAGGCCATTCTCGAAGCGGCCAAGACCCTGTTCCTGCGCCACGGCTACGATGGCAGCAGCATGGACGCCATCTCCGCGGAAGCCGGGGTGTCCAAGCTCACGGTGTACAGCCACTTCACCGACAAGGAGAGGCTGTTCTCCGCCGCGGTGAAGGCCAAGTGCGAGGAGCAGCTGCCCGAGCTGCTGTTCGAACTGCCGGCGGGCGTGCCGATCGAGACGGTGTTGCTGAGCATCGGCCGCGGCTTCCATGTCCTGGTCAGCAGCCGCGAATCGGTGGAGCTGCACCGCATGATGGTCAGCCTGGCCAGTCAGGATCCCAAGTTGGCGCTGATGTTCTACCAGGCCGGGCCGCAGCGCGTGCTGCAGGAGATGGCGGCGCTGCTGCGCAAGGCCAACGCCAACGGCCTGCTGCAGATCGCCGACCCGCTGGGCGCGGCCGACCAGTTCTTCAGCCTGGTCAAGGGCGGCGCGCATTTTCGCCTGCTGATCGGTTGCTGCGCCCCGCTGGAAGGCGAGGCCGCCGAGCGGCACGTGCGCGAGGCGGTGGAACTGTTCCTGCGCGCCTATCGGCGCTGAAGCCCGGGCTCCTGGGGTGCGCCGCCAGCAACCGGATGCGCCCTATGCCCCTTCCAGCTTCTTCTTCGGGTAGATGTCGTAGCGGCTGGACTTGCCCTCCAGCACGTAGCCGGGCTTCGCCCCGTCGATGGCCGGCGCCTTGCGTGGGCGCTTGACCACCACCCGGTGGCTGGCCAGCGCCAGGGCCGCCTCCAGCAGTGCCGGGGCATCCAGGTCGTCGCCCACCAGCGGGCGGAACAGGCGCATTTCCTTCTTCACCAGCGCGCTCTTGTCGCGATGGGGAAACATCGGATCGAGGTAGATCACCTGCGGCGGCTCGCCCTGCCACTGGCGCATCAGCTCGATGGCATTGCCCGTCAGCAGGCGCATGCGCGCGGCAATCGGCGCCACCTCCAGGCTCAGCTCGGCACGCGCCAGGCCGTCCTCGAGCAGAGCGGCGATCAGCGGCTGACGCTCGATCAGGGTCATGCTGCAGCCCAGGCTGGCCAGGACGAAGGCATCGCGCCCCAGCCCGGCGGTGGCGTCCAGCACGCGCGGACGGATGCCCGGCTGCACGCCGACCGCCTTGGCGATCATCTGCCCGCTGCCGCCGCCGAACTGACGGCGATGGGCCATGGCGCCCTCGACGAAGTCGACCCGCACCGGCCCCGGCGCCTTGTCGCCCAGCTCCGCCAGCTGCAGGCCGTCCGCGCCCAGTTGCAGGGCGAACTCGGCGTCGCCGCCCAGCGTCAGGCCGAGACGCGCCGCCCAGCGGGCCGCCGCCTCGGCGTAGAAAGGTTGCAGGGCATCCATGCGGATGCGGGCGCTATGCCGCTCGTCGCTCATCGGGAAATCTGCTCAAAAAACGTTCAACTGATCGACCGCGCGGCCGACAACCTCAACCAGCGGCATTCTGCCAGACCCAGCCCCCTGCGCCGCAAAGAGTTTGCCCATGTTAGACGCCCTCTCCGCCCCGCGCCCCGCCGCCAGCCCGACACGCACACCCGCCCGCGAGGACGAACTCGACGCCGGCATGCGCGAATCGCTCGACTACCAGATCCTCCGTCGCACCCTCGGCATCGCCGAACAGGACGCGCCGGGCGAGGCCGCCCGCGAAATCCGCGCGGCCGCCGCCCCGCCGGCGGTCAGCGCGGCGGCGGCCACGGTCAGTCAGGCGCTGGTCGAGCAACGCAGCCTGGAGCTGAACGTCACGGCCGGCAGCCAGGCGCAGCAGACCGACCCGCTGGTGCTCGATCTGGCCGGCGACGGGTTCGCCACCAGCGGCCTGCAGCGGCCGCAGCGTTTCGACCTGGACGGCGACGGCCGCCAGGACTGGATCAGCGCGCCCACCGGCGACGACGCCCTGCTGGCCCTGGATCGCAATGGCAACGGCCGTATCGACGACGGCCGCGAGCTGTTCGGCGACCAGCACGGCGCCGCCAACGGTTTCGCCGAACTGGCCAGGTTCGACGACAACGGCGACGGCCGCCTCGACACCGCCGATGCGGTGTTCGCCGACCTGCGCCTGCTGCGCTTCGACGCCGCCGGCCGCCAGCACAGCCAGAGCCTGGCCGAGGCCGGGGTCGGCGCCATCGAGCTGAAGGCGCGCGACGTCAGCATCGCCCTCGGCGCCTACGACCAGATCGCCCAGCTTGGCCGCTTCGAATTCGCCGACGGCCGCAGCGGCCAGGCCGCCGATCTGCTGCTGGCCCAACGCTGAATCCGGGCTACGCGCTAGAGCAACCCCAGCTGCTCCAGCTCCGGTTCGACCTGCAAGGTCGGCAGCTCCGCCAGACCGGGCAGGCGCAGGCGCAACTGCTCGTGGAAACGCCGTGCCAGCTGCGGCGCCAGGCGATTGTCGGCGGTGTGGACGAAGACATGGGGGCGTCGCTCCTCCTCGATCCAGGCGGCGACCTTGTCCAGCCAGGGCGTCATGAAGGGGTCGTTGGCGAGCAGCTCGGGATGGCCGATAAAACGCAACTGCGGGCTCTGGCTGAAGGCCGTGGGGCGGGTCGGCAGACGCGGCTTCTTGGCCTGGGCATGCAACACCGCCGGCGCCTGCGACGCGCAGCTGAACAGGGCGCGCGAGTCCAGGCAGATACGCTCGATGCCGCGCTCCAGCAGCAGGCGATTCAAGGCGCGCTCGGCCTCGCCCTTGGCGAAGAACTGTGCATGACGCACCTCGATGGCCAGCGGCCAAGCGCCCCACCACTCGACGAAGGCCGCCAGTTCGTCCAGCCGTGACGGACCGAAGCTGGCCGGCAGCTGCAGCCAGTAGGGTGCAACGCGTTCGCCGAGCGGCGCCAGCAACCGACGAAAACGCTCGACCGCCTCCAGCTGTTGGCACAGCTCGTCGCCGTGGCTGATATCGCGCGGCAGCTTGGCGCAGAAACGAAAGTGCACCGGCATCTGCTCGGCCCAGCGCGCCACGGTCTGCTCGCTGGGGCGGGCGTAGAAGGTGGTATTGCCCTCCACGGCGTTGAATACCTGGGCATAACGACTGAGGAAGTCGGCCGCTCGGGTGTCGCCGGGGTAGAGCGTGGACCGCCAGGCCGCCTCGCTCCAGGAGGGGCAGCCGAGGTAGTACGGCAACATCAGGACCTGTTTACGATCTGCTGCGCGTCGGCCCTGCTGCGTTGAAACCAGGCTCGGAATGCTCATTTACAACAGTAAACTCCGCTTCCTCGCCTGATTTCGCTTTGCATGGCTCTAGCTCGCGAGATCCTAAACACGTTCTCAGGCGTAGAGGTCGAGACCGAGCACTTGCTGCGCGTCAGCCTCGCTGGCGTAGCTGGCGGTGGCGCCGTAGCTGGCCAGCGCCTGGGCGGCGCGGTTGCTCAGCGCGGGTTGCGGGTAACCGATATCCTGGGCGCGCGCCGGCAGGCTGTCGCCATTGCCGCTGCTGGCCTGCACCCGGCGGATCTGCGGGGTCTGTTCCAGGCCCTGGCTGCTGGCCGGGGCGGCCGGCTGCTCGCGTTGTACCTCGACCTCGCGCTGCGCCTCGCGATAGGGCGTAACCGCAGTCCCCGAACGGGGGCCGCGATCCGGCGAATAGGAAGGTAGGTAGGCGTCGATGCGCATCTACAACTGCTCGGTGGGCTCGGCTGGAAAGTAGACAATGCTGGCAATGTAGCGGCGCCCGGCGGGCTTGGCAAATACCGCAGGGCCGTCTGGCCCTGCCGGGCGACCGGGGGTCATGCCGGCGGCGCCTTGGGCGTGGCCACCTGATCGCGCAGGTAGACCGGCTGGGCCTGGTCGGCCGCCACGGCCTCGCCGCGCGCCCAGGCGAATTGCGCCAGACTCAGCAGATCCTCGGCGTGGGGCAGCAGGCTGCCGTCCATGGCTGCCGGTTTGAGCGCGATGCGCGCGGCATAGCTACCCCAGCCGGTGCCGGCGCCGAACCAGTCGCCGCTGGCGCCGCGCGGCGCCTCGGCCTGCTCCGGCGGCAGTACCGCCTCCTGGCCGAGCAGGCGCATCTCGCCGGCCTCGGCGCGGTAGCAGCCCCAGTACACCTCGTCCATGCGCGCATCGATGGCTGCCGCCACCTGGCGCGCGCCCTGCTCGCGCAGCGCGCGCTGGGCCAGCACCGCCAGGTTCGACACCGGCAGCACCGGACGCTCCAGGGCGAAGGCCAGGCCCTGGACCACGCCGATGGCGATGCGCACCCCGGTGAAGGCGCCCGGGCCGCGGCCGAAGGCGATGGCATCCAGCTGCGCGGCGGCGATGCCGGCCTCGCCCAGCAGCTGTTGGATCATCGGCAGCAGGCGCTGGGCGTGCAGGCGCGGCGCCACCTCGTAGTGGCTGAGCACGCGGCCATCGTGCAGCAGGGCAACGGAACAGGCTTCGGTGGCGGTATCCAGGGCCAGGATCGTGGTCATCGGGTTCGCATGGCTGAAGAAAAAGAGCCGGCATTAGACCGGCTCGAGGCTTTTTTTTCCAGCACCAGGATGGTCACAGGCCGCTAGCGTGCGACCGGCGGACGCCCTTACCAGGGTTCGACCACCGGCTCGGCTTCCCAGGCCTGCAGCGGCGCCTTGGACCAGGTGCCGTAGGTTGCGTTGGGGAACACGATCCACTCGCTGCCCCATTTGCCCGCCTCGCTGGCCACGGTAGTGCGCTGCTGATCCAGCGGCGTCTTGCGAAAACGCGCGTCGAAATCGTGCAGGGTATCGCCGAGCAGCAGCACGATCTGGTGCTCGGCGCTGACGATGGCGCGCCGCTCGACCTTGGGCGGGCCGAGCAACAGCACGCTTTCTTCCGAGACCTGGGGCAGGCCGAGTTTGCTCAGGGTGGCCAGGGTGTGCTGCTTCTGCTCGTCGGCGCGGTCGGAGATATAGCGGATGGTCACGCCGAGCTGGTCGGCGTGCTGCAGGAACTGCTTGGCACCTGGGATCAGCGTGGGCGTGCCGTCGCGCTCCCAGGGCAGCCAGGTGTCCCAGGCGTCGTATTGGTGACAATTGGCCAGGTCGCGCGCCAGCAGCGCGCTGTTGTCGATCACGGTTTCGTCCAGGTCGGTGACGATGGCCAGCTTGGACGGGTCTTTCGCCGCCGCCACGGCCGCATCCAGCTTCTGCGTGGCGATATTGTAGGCCTGCAGCTGCAGCGCCTGGATTTCCGCCGACTGCTGCTGGAAACGCAGGCCCATGGCGAACTCGGCAACCGCGCACTCCTGCTTGGCTTGTGCCTTGCTGTCGGCGAACGCCGCGCAACTGCCCAGCAGCGTTATCGCCAGGCCCAGCCAGATGACACCCTTTCCTGTTTTCTCGGTCATTGCACGCCCTCTCTTCCTTAGTGGTTCACGGATCGACATGCCCATGGCAAGCGCCGGGCAGCCGGAGACTAGCGTCGCCGATGGTAGAAAGGCTGACGAGCACAGCCATGCCCGAGAGCGACCCGGACTTATCCATGCACCACAAACGACAAAGGCCCCTTGCGGGGCCTTTGTCCATGGGCAACTGGCGGGAAAACTCAGGCCAGCGCGGCCAGGGTCTTGGCGGTGATTTCCTCGACGCTGCCGACGCCCGGGATGTGGCTGTACTTCGGCGTGCCGGTGGCGGCGGACAGCTGCTGGTAGAAGTCCACCAGCGGCTTGGTCTGCGAGTGGTACACGGACAGGCGATGACGCACGGTCTCTTCCTTGTCGTCTTCGCGCTGCACCAGGTCTTCGCCGCTGACGTCGTCCTTGCCGGCAACCTTCGGCGGGTTGTATTCGGTGTGGTAGACGCGGCCCGAGGCCGGGTGCACGCGGCGGCCGGACAGACGCTTGACGATTTCCTCGTCGTCGACGGCGATCTCGACCACGTTGTCGATGGTCACACCGGCTTCCTTCATGGCCTCGGCCTGCGGAATGGTGCGCGGGAAGCCGTCGAACAGGAAGCCCTTGGCACAATCGGGCTGGGCGATGCGCTCCTTGACCAGGTTGATGATCAGGTCGTCGGAGACCAGGCCGCCCGCGTCCATCACGCTCTTGGCCTTCAGGCCGAGCTCGGTGCCCGCCTTGACCGCCGCGCGCAGCATGTCGCCGGTGGAGATTTGCGGAATACCGAATTTCTCGGTGATGTAGCGAGCCTGGGTACCTTTGCCGGCACCGGGCGCCCCCAGCAGAATCACGCGCATCGATGTGCTCCTCAAGATTTATGTAGAAATCGGTCGGACCGCCTCAAAGGGCCAGTCTCTTGGATGTTGTGCGGCAGCTGTGGCGGCCAAAAGGTTGATCAAGATACACAGCGCCCCCCAGGCACACAAGCCGCCGAAAGTCGGATAAAAACCCTCCTGCCGACGGCTCGGACGCCGCTGCGGACGCGCCTTGCCCGGGTGTCCGCGCAGCCGTGCGGCGGCTCAACCGGTATTGCGCAAACCGGCGGCGATACCCGCCACGCTGACCAGCAGCGCCTGCTCCAGAGGGCTCTCCGGCGCCTGTTCACGCAGCCGGCAGCGCGCCAGCAGCTCGGCCTGCAACAGGTGCAGGGGATCGAGGTAGGTGTTGCGCACGCTGATCGATTCCAGGGTCTCGGCGCTGTGCGCGAGCAGCCGCGACTGCCCGGTCAGCTCCAGCACTGCGGCGCAGGCCTGCGACAATAGGTCGCGTAACTGCGCCCCCAGCGGACGCAGCGCCGGCTCGACCAGACGCTCGTCGTACAGCGCGGCGATGCTGGCGTCGGCCTTGGCCAGCACCATCTCGAGCATGTCGATGCGGGTGCGGAAGAACGGCCAGTGCTCGCGCATGCCTTTCAGCAGCTCGCCGTCGCCGCCGGCCAGGGCCTGACCCAAGGCCTGCTCCCAGCCGAGCCAGGCCGGCAGCATCAGCCGCGTCTGGGTCCAGGCGAAGATCCACGGAATCGCCCGCAGGCTCTCCACCCCGCCCTCGCGGCGCTTGGCCGGACGGCTGCCCAGCGGCAGGCGCCCCAGCTCCTGCTCCGGGGTGGCCTGGCGGAAATACTCGACGAACTGCGGGTGCTCGCGCACCACGCCGCGGTAGGCACTCACGCCGGCGGCGGCCAGGCGATCCATCATCGCCCGCCAGCTCGGCTCGGGGGCCGGCGGCGGCAGCAGGGTGGCCTCCAGCACGGCGGCCAGGTAGAGGTTGAGGTTCTGTTCGGCGATATCCGGCAGGCCGAACTTGAAACGAATCATTTCGCCCTGCTCGGTGGTGCGGAAGCGTCCGGCCACCGAGCCCGGCGGCTGCGACAGGATCGCCGCGTGGGCCGGACCGCCGCCGCGACCGACGGTGCCGCCGCGGCCGTGGAACAGCAGCAACTCGACCTGGTGCTCGCGGCACAGGCGCACCAGCGCTTCCTGGGCGCGGTACTGGGCCCAGGCGGCGGCGGTGGTGCCGGCGTCCTTGGCCGAGTCGGAGTAGCCGATCATCACCTCCTGCGGCCCGTGCAGACGCGCGCGGTAGCCCGGCAGGCCGAGCAGGCGGTCGATCACCGGGCCGGCGTTATCCAGGTCGGCCAGGGTTTCGAACAGTGGCACCACGCGTATCGGCCGGCGCAACCCGGCCTCCTTGAGCAGCAGTTGCACCGCCAGCACGTCGGAGGCGGCGCCGGCCATCGAGATCACGTAGGAGCCCAGCGAGGCGGCCGGCGCGGCGGCCACTTCGCGGCAGGTGGCGAGCACCTCGGCGGTGTCGGCCGAGGGCCGGTAGTCGCTCGGCAGCAGCGGCCGACGGTTGTCCAGCTCGCGCTGCAAAAAGCTCAGCCGCGCCGCCTCGTCCCACTCGGCGTAGCGGCCCAGGCCCAGGTAGTCGGTGATTTCCGTGAGCGCCGCGGCATGCCGACTGGAGTCCTGGCGCACGTCCAGGCGCACCAGGAACAGGCCGAAGGTGGCCGCACGGCGCAGGCAGTCGAGCAGCGGGCCGTCGGCGATCACGCCCATGCCGCAGGCGTGCAGCGACTGGTAGCAGAGCTGCAGCGGCGCCAGCAGGTCGTGGTTGTCCTGCAGCACCGCGGCGCTCGGCGCCACTTGCGCGGCGAGCGCCTGCTGCGCCCAGCTGCGAGTCTCGCGCAGGCGTTCGCGCAGTTGCTTGAGCAGCGCCCGGTAGGGCTCGGCACTGTCGCCGACCTGGGCACGCAGCTCGGCGCTGGCCTGCTGCATGGACAGCTCGGCGGCCAGCTGGTCGACGTCGCGCAGGTACAGGTCGGCAGCCATCCAGCGCGCCAGCAACAGCACCTCGCGGGTGACCCGGGCGGTGACGTTGGGGTTGCCGTCGCGGTCGCCGCCCATCCAGGAGGCGAAGCGGATCGGCGCCGCCTCCAGCGGCAGGCGCAGGCCGGTGGCGGCCTGCAGGCTGCGGTCGGCGCGGCGCAAAAATTGCGGCACGGCCTGCCACAGCGAGTGCTCAATCACCGCGAAGCCCCACTTGGCCTCGTCCACCGGGGTCGGCCGGCTGCGGCGGATCTCCTCGGTATGCCAGGCCTCGGCGATCAGCCGCTGCAGGCGCTGGACGCTGCGCTCGCGCTCGTCCGCCAGCAGGTCGCTGTGATCCAGCGCCGCCAGCTGTGCGGCGATGGCGTCGTACTTCTGGATCAGGGTGCGCCGCGCCACCTCGGTGGGGTGGGCGGTGAGCACCAGCTCGATATCCAGGCGGCCGAGCTGACGGGCCAGCTCGTCGGGCTTCTGCCCGGCGGCGAGCAGGCGCGCCAGCAGCTCGTCGAGCACGCGCAGCTCGAACGGCTCGGGCTCGTCGCCGCGGCGGCGGCGCACGCGGTGCTGCTGCTCGGCGATATTGGCCAGGTTGAGGAACTGGTTGAAGGCCCGCGCCACCGGCAGCAGTTCGTCGTCGGCGAGGTCGCCGAGGGTGCTGGCCAACTGCTCGGCGCCGGCCGCCGAGCCGCGCCGGCCGGCCTTGGCGCCCTTGCGGATGCGCTCGATCTTGTCGAGAAACTCGGCGCCCAGCTGGGTGCTGATGGTTTGTCCGAGCAGTTCGCCGAGCAGGTGCACCTCTTCACGCAGGCGCGCATCGATTTCCGCCATATCGCCCTCTCCTTCCAAGCCGCGGCTTGCGCCACACAGGCCTCAAGAGTGCCCAGCGCGCCAACTTCTTACAAGGGCGCGACGCACGGCGCGGCGGCCGCGCGTAGTGGGTCTAGGCTTGAGATAGGCGCTTGCGGCGTCCGCCAGCCGGTCACCGCCGGCGCCGTCCATCAGGAGCCCTATCATGAAAATTCGAGAGCTGGTCAACCATTGGGAACAGAACGCCCGGGGCCGCCTGACCCCGAGTCAATACCACATCCACCTGGATATCGAAGCCGCCGCGCGCCTGGCGGCCCTGACCGAGATGTATCCCAAGCATCACGCCGAGGAACTGCTCGGCGAGCTGATCGGCGCGGCGCTGGAAGAGCTGGAGGCCAGCCTGCCCTACGTGCAGGGCAGTCAGGTGGTGGCGCAGGACGAACAGGGCGACCCGTTGTACGAGGACATCGGCCCCACCCCGCGCTTTCTCGCCCTGTCGCGCAAGTACCTGCGCGAGCTGAGCGCCCAGGCCAAGGGCGCGGCGCACTGAACGCCCGCTTGTCCGCCGGCGTGCCGCGGCAGCGGCGGTGCGCCGCCGGCGACGCGCCTTACTGCAGCGCCGGGGTGTCCTGGCCCATGCAACGCACGGCCTGCTTCTTGTTGTCCACCAGCACGCCGGTGAGGCCCTTCTGCTGGGTGTCGAACAGCACCAGCACGCCGTCGATGCACTGCGCCACCTGGCTGGCCGGCTTCAGCGAGACCTTGTAGTCCTCGCCGGGCACGGTCTTGAGCATGGTGAAATCCGACAGCAGCAGGGCGTCCTCGGGCTTGGCCATGTGCAGGTAGCCGTAGTACCAGAGCACGCCAATGGTGCCGACTATGCTGGCGATGCCGGTGAGGATCAGGGGAATGGGGTCACGTTCGGTCATTGCGGACTCTCGATTGCGGATTCGGTGGCCGGCGGCCGGCGTTCGGCGAAGGCCTGCGGGGCGCTGACGAACTCCAGCAGCAGCTGGCGCCAGGCCGGCTCGGCGAAGGTTTGCACGTGTTGCCCGCGGGTCGCCTGGAAGGCGCGCGGCGGGCGCGCAGCTTGATACAACAGGCGGCCATTGGCAAATGGCACCACCTCGTCGTCAGCGCTGTGCAGGATCAGCAGTGGCAGGCCTTCGAGGGCGGCGATGCCGTGGATGGCGCTGTCGCCGTCGGGGATCAGCCAGGACAGCGGCACCTGCAGCGGCCAGGTCAGCCAGGAGCGACTCAAGGCATGGCGGGCGACGCCGCGGTAACTGGCCGGCACCCCGTCGAGCGCCAGGGCGTGCAGCGCCGCGCGGCGCTGCGGGCGTTCGCTCAGGTAGTGCACGGCCAGCGCGCCGCCCAGGCTCTGGCCGAGCAGGATCAGCGGCTTGCCCTGCACCTCGGGCGCCTGCTCCAGCCAGGCGAAGGCGGCGTCGATGTCCTGGTACACCGCCGGCAGACTGGGCTTGCCCTCGGACAGGCCGTAACCGCGGTAATCGAGCATCAGAACCTGGTAGCCCCGGGCCGGCAGCCAGTAAGCACCGCCCAGGTGCCAGGCCAGGTTGCCGCCGTTGCCGTGCAGGTGCAGCACCGTACCCTTGACCGCCACTCCCCGCTTGGCCGGCAACCACCAGGCATGCAGGCGCGTGCCGTCGGCGGCGCTCAGGTGGATATCGCGGTACTCCAACTCGGCCCGCGCGGGGGTGAACGGCAGCCCCGGTTCGGGATAGAACAGCAGGCCGCTGCAGCCGCTCAGCAGGCCGCCGAGCAGCCCGACCAGCAGCAGGCGCAGTTTACTTGCCACCGCCACGCACCTCTTCGCGGGCCTGGAAGGTGGCGGCGTAGACGCGCTCGGCCAGGCGCGAGAACGGCAGGCTCTGGATCCACACCGTGCCGCTGCCCTTGAGCGTGGCCAGGAGGATGCCCTCGCCGCCGAACAGCATGCTCTTCAGCCCGCCGGCCAGGGCGATGTCGTAGTCGATGCTGTCACTGAAGGCCACCAGGCAGCCGGTATCCAGGCGCAGGGTCTCGTCGTTCAGCTGCTTGCGGATCACCGTGCCGCCGGCGTGCACGAAGGCCAGGCCGTCGCCTTCGAGCTGCTGCAGGATGAAGCCCTCGCCGCCGAAGAAACCGGCGCCGATGCGCTTGTTGAAGCGGATGCCAATGCGCGTGCCGTGGGCGGCGCAGAGAAAGGCGTCCTTCTGGCAGATCAGCCGGCCGCCGACCTGGGCCAGGTCGATCGGCACCACGGTGCCCGGATAGGGCGCGGCGAAGGCGACCCGCGCCTGGTTTTTGCCGGCATTGCTGAAGTGGGTCATGAACAGCGACTCGCCGGTGAGCAGGCGCTTGCCGGCGCCCCACAGCTTGCCCAGCAGGCCGCTGGCCGAGCCGTCACCCATGCGCGTCTCGAAGCGCACGCCCTCGGTCATGTAGTTCATCGCCCCGGCTTCGGCGATCACCGTCTCGCCGGGGTCGAGGACGATCTCCACCGACTGCGCCGAGCTGCCGAGGATTTCGTAGTCGAGTTGATGGCTGGGCATCAAGCAGCTCCTTGCAAGTAAGCCCGGCGGCAATCCGGGCGTCGGGCTGAGCGAGGTTGGGCTTCGCCGCTGCGCGCCTCAACCCAACCTGCGACCTGCCACAGCCCCGCAGGTCGGGTTGAGCGCAGCGAAACCCAACGCAAGTCAGAGGATGTTCGCGTAGTCGGCTTCGATGCGATCCAGGCTCAGGTGGTTGAGGAAGTTGGAGAAGCACATCCAGGCCGACAGCGCGTTCATGTCCTGGAACTGCGGCGGCAGGTACTTGGGTGGCCGCACCAGGCCCTCGTCCACCAGTTTGCGCAGGGTGCGCATGTCTTCCAGGGTGGTCTTGCCGCAGAACAGCAGCGGGATCTGCTCCAGCTTGCCCTTGCGCACCGCCAGCTGGATGTAGTTGTAGATCAGAATGAAACCCTTGAGGTAGGACAGGTCCTTGGTGAACGGCAGGCCGGTCGGCAAGGAGCCGCGGAACACCCGGCTGGCGTTGCTGTAGCCGCCTTCCAGGCCGTAGCCCTGCTCGCGGAAGAACTCGAACACCTCGAGAAAATCGGCGCCCTCCTCGGCCATGTGGATGGCGCGGGTGCGGTTGGTCAGCTTGCGCAGGCGCGTGGGGTAGGAGGCGAAGGCGATCACCTCCATCAGGATCGCCAGGCCCTCCTGGGTCACAGTCGACGAGGGCGGGCCCTTGGCCAGGAAGGTGCAGATCGGCTGGGCCAGACCGTTGAGCGTGGTGCCGACGTGCACCAGGCCTTCGTGCACCTCCAGCGCCTTGACGTCGCGCTCGTTGAAGCGCGCGTCGCTGCGGATCTTGATGTAGTCGGCGCCGGCCGCGGCATCGGCGAGGATGCCGTCGGACTCGAAGACGCGGATGGTGTCGTCGCCGAACACCCCGGCCAGGCGCTGCTGCAGGATGCTCACCGCATCGGTGGCGCCGAGCAGCTTGGGCTCGTCCTCGAGGTCGCCGCGGGCGGCGATGTTGTTGAGGTAGTCCGAGAGCATCAGGCCGAGGTCGGCCAGGGTCGGGTCGCCGGCATGGAAGGCATCGGAGGCGGCGCCGTAGAGCTCCTGGCTGATCAGGCCGAAGTCCTCGGTACCACGCGCCTCGAGCATGCGGATGACCATGCGGTATTCCTTGCACATGCGCCGCATGATCTGCCCGACCGGGTTGAACTGGCCGAGCTGGCGGGTGATGTCGCGCTCGATGTTCTGGAATTCCAGCTTCTTCGCCGCGGCGTCGAAGGCCAGCGGGCGGCCCAGGTAGTAGTCGCGATCCACCGCCGGCAGGGCCTTGCCCTTGGCCTTGAGGAAGGCGTCGCGGACGCCGTCGTCCCACTTCACCGCATCGAGCACGCGGATCGGCGTCTGCGCCTCGACGATGCGGTCGCTCAGGGCACGGATGCCCAGTTGGTAGTCGTCCAGTTTCTGCTGGCTGTTCATCGCAATTCCTAGTCGCCGGCCCGCTGGTAGCGCGCCACCTCGACGAACAGATCGGCGTTGGCCGGGTCGTCGAGGTAGGCGAACACCTGGTCCAGCGAGCTGGTGATCAGCGCGCCGTCACCTTCGGGCATGCTTACCGTCTCGCCCTCCAGCAGGCCCTTGCTCATGTCCTGGAGGATGCGCTCGGTATCCAGGTTGTACACCACCAGCTCGTTGCTGCGGGTCAGCTCGAAACCGGCGATGGCGAAGTTGGCGCCCAGGCTCTTCGGCAAGCCGGCGGACAGGTACCAGCGGCGGCCGTGGTGGGCGACGGTGAAACCGAATTCCTCGAGGCTGTCGAGGTTGTCCGGGCTGCCCTCGTAGATGCGGGCCTTGTACAGGTTGGAGCCGGCCCGACTGACCTCCAGATAGAGCTGCTCGCCCCACTCGTCCTGACGGGTCCACTCGCCCAGCAGCGGCATGGGCGCCGCCTCGTTGGCCGGAATCGGGTCCTTGAAGGTGACCAGGCAACCAGTCAACAGCAGGAAGGACAAGGCGACCACTGCGCGCCAGGCTTTCATTTCGCTCTCCTTGTGAAGACCGTTCGACCCCGTGGCCGACGGTTTACAACCCCAGAACCAGATTCATATAGCGTTTAAGGATGGCCAGCATTCCCTCGCTGTCCAGATGCTCGACGCCGTCCAGCAGGCCCTGATACTCCATCCGCACGATGGTGGCCGTCAACAGCACGGCATCCTGCTCCGGCTGGCGCGAACCGAGCACCTCGAAGAAGTGGGTGACGCCCTGCTGGAGGATCTGCCGGTGGGCGCGCACCAGGTCGCGCAGACGCGGGTTGAGCAGCGCCTCCTGCTGGAACGCCTGCTCGGCGATCAGGTGGTCGCGGCGTTCGCGCAACTGGCGCTGCACGTACTGCACCGCCAGCGCGGCGATCTCGTCGGCCAGCTGCCGGCGCGCCGCCTCGCTGCCGTCCAGACGCCCGACCAGATTCGCCAGCAGGCCCTGGGTACTGTCCCAGAAGGCCGCCATCTGCGCCGCGCTGCGCTCGACGAACTGGGCGAAGGTGTCGGTGATGAGGTCGTCGATGTCCTTGAAGTAGTAGGTGGTGGCCGACAGCGGCACCTGCGCCTCGGCCGCCACCGCGCGATGGCGCACGGCGCGCACGCCGTCGCGCACGATGATGCGCATGGCGGCATCGAGAATCGCCTGGCGGCGCTGCTCGCTGCCCTGACGGCTGGCCTTGCGGCCCTGGTACTGGACGCTTTCGGCGACGGCATTGGCCGCCTGGGTGGCACTCGGGGGGGCAGGCGCACGGCTCACGGCAGGTCGATCCTCTACGTTCCGGTTATGACATAGCAGAGTAATGGGTTCGGTAGACAAGCAAAAGATTGCACAGTTGCCGGCGCCAGGCAGGTGGCCCGGGCGCAACAAAAAGCCGCCCGAAGGCGGCTTGTGGCGAGAACCTCAGGCCTGCGGGCGCATGTGCGGGAAGAGGATCACGTCGCGGATCGACGGCGAGTTGGTCAGCAGCATCACCAGGCGGTCGATGCCGATGCCTTCGCCGGCGGTCGGCGGCATGCCGTACTCCAGGGCGCGGACGAAGTCGGCATCGTAGTGCATGGCCTCGTCGTCACCGGCGTCCTTGTCGGCCACCTGCTGCATAAAGCGCGCGGCCTGGTCTTCGGCGTCGTTGAGCTCGGAATAGGCGTTGGCGATCTCGCGGCCGCCGATAAACAGCTCGAAGCGGTCGGTGACACTCGGGTCGTCGTCGCTGCGACGGGCCAGCGGCGAAACCTCGAACGGATAGCGGGTGATGAAGTGCGGCTGCTCCAGCTTGTGCTCGACCAGCTCCTCGAAAATCATCACCTGCAGCTTGCCCAGGCCTTCGAAGCCGAGCACCTTGGCGCCGGCCTGCTTGGCAATTTCACGGGCGCGATCGATGTCGTTGAGATCTGCGGCGGTGATGTCCGGGTTGTACTTGAGGATCGAGTCGAACACCGACAGGCGCACGAAGGGCTCGCCGAAGTGGAACACCTTGTCGCCGTAGGGCACGTCGGTGCTGCCGAGCACGGCCAGGGCCAGCTCGCGGAACAGCTCCTCGGTCAGGTCCATGTTGTCTTCGTAGTCGGCGTAGGCCTGGTAGAACTCGAGCATGGTGAACTCGGGGTTGTGCCGGGTGGAGACGCCTTCGTTACGGAAGTTGCGGTTGATCTCGAAGACTTTCTCGAAGCCGCCGACCACCAGCCGCTTGAGGTACAGCTCCGGGGCGATGCGCAGGAACATCTGCATGTCCAGGGCATTGTGGTGGGTCTCGAAGGGCTTGGCCGCGGCGCCGCCGGGGATGGTCTGCAGCATCGGGGTTTCCACTTCGAGGAAACCGCGCTCGCTGAGGAAGCGGCGGATATGACCGATCACTTGGGAACGCACGCGGAAGGTGTCGCGCACCTCCTCGTTGACGATCAGGTCGACGTAGCGCTGGCGGTAGCGCTGCTCGGTGTCGGTGAGGCCGTGGTGCTTGTCCGGCAGCGGGCGCAGCGACTTGGTCAGCAGGCGCACGTTGAGCATGTCGACGTACAGGTCGCCCTTGCCGGAACGGGCCAGGGTGCCCTCGGCGGCGATGATGTCGCCCAGGTCGAAGTGCTTGACCGCGTCCAGCTGCTCGGCCGGCAGGGTCTTGCGGTTGACGTAGACCTGCAGGCGCCCGGAGGTGTCCTGGATGACCATGAAGGCGCCGCGGTTGAGCATGATGCGCCCGGCGACCTTGACCGGGATGGCGGCCGCTTCCAGCTCTTCCTTGGTCTTCTCCGCGTACTCTTTCTGCAGCTCGGCGCACAGGCTGTCGCGGCGGAAATCGTTGGGGAAGGCATTGCCCTGCTCACGGACGGCAGCCAGCTTTTCCTTGCGCTGGGCAATCAGCTTGTTTTCTTCGTGCTGCCGTTCTTCGTGGGAGAGGCTTTGCGGGTCGAGTTGTTGGTCGCTCATGGTCGTTATCTGCCTGACGCGTAAATGCAAAGGGGGTTTGGGAGGGTTACAGGCCCTGCTTGAGGCTGGCCTCGAGGTACTGGTCGAGGTCGCCATCGAGGACCTTCTGGCAGTCGCTACGCTCGACGCCGGTACGCAGATCCTTGATGCGCGAGTCGTCGAGCACGTAGGAACGGATCTGGTGGCCCCAGCCGATGTCGGACTTGGAGTCTTCCAGGGCCTGGGACGCGGCGTTGCGCTTCATCATCTCCAGCTCGTACAACTTGGCCCGCAGCATTTTCATGGCGGTGTCCTTGTTGGCGTGCTGGGAACGCTCGTTCTGGCAGGCCACCACGGTGTTGGTCGGCACGTGGGTGATACGCACCGCCGAATCGGTGGTGTTGACGTGCTGACCGCCGGCGCCGGAGGAACGGTAGGTGTCGATGCGCAGGTCGGACGGGTTGATCTCGATCTCGACCTTGTCGTCGATCTCGGGCGACACGAACACCGCCGAGAACGAGGTGTGGCGACGGGCGCCGGAGTCGAACGGGCTCTTGCGCACCAGGCGGTGCACGCCGATCTCGGTACGCAGCCAGCCGAAGGCGTACTCGCCCTTGATGTGCACGGTGGCACCCTTGATGCCGGCGACTTCGCCTTCGGACAGTTCGATGATGGTGGCGTCGAAGCCGCGCTTGTCGGCCCAGCGCAGGTACATGCGCAGCAGGATATTGGCCCAGTCCTGCGCTTCGGTGCCGCCGGAGCCGGCCTGGATATCCAGGTAAGCGTTGTTGGGGTCCATCTCGCCGCTGAACATGCGGCGGAATTCCAGCTTCTCGAGGATGTCGCGCAGGCGTTCGACTTCGGCGACGATGTCGTTCACCGCGCCTTCGTCGTTTTCTTCGGCGGCCATTTCCAGCAGATCCTTGGAATCGGCCAGGCTGCCGGTGAGGTCGTCGATGGTCTCGACGATCTGCGCCAGCATGGCGCGCTCGCGGCCCAGGTTCTGCGCGTACTCGGGGTTGTTCCAGACGCTGGCGTCTTCCAGCTCGCGGTTTACTTCGACCAGACGATCATGCTTGTGATCGTAGTCAAAGATACCCCCGAATGCTCTGGGTCCGCTCGGACAGGTCCTTGATGGCGTTGAGGATCGGATTGATTTCCATGGTAGTCGGCGCTCGCGGCAAATCGGACGGAAAAGCCGGCGATTATACCCGAGCGCATGCGCCCTGGCAGCCCATCATCGGCAACCGATCACAGCGTTCTGGATCAACGGCGCACTATACTTGGGCAACAGCCGACAGCAGTGGCCGCCCCCCCTGGAAATCCCCCGTCATGCCCGCATCGCACAGCCTGCGCAGCCGTATCGCCCTCCTTATCGCCCTCCTGGTCGGCGCCCTCAGCTGGCTGCTGGGCACCCTGATCGGCCAGTACAGCAGCGAACAACTGCGCAACGAGGTCGGCCGCGACCTGGCGGAGCTGTCCTACGTCATGGTCGACCGCCTGGATCGCGACATGGCCGCCCGCGCCGCCGTGCTGCGGGTGCTGGGCAACCTGCAGGCGCTGCGCCAGCCGGACGATATCGGCGAGGTACGGCGCCTGCTCGACAGCCTGCAGCAGGAAATACCCAGCATCGCCTGGATCGGCTTCACCGACCCACAGGGCAACGTGCAGGCCTCCAGCAATGGCGTGCTGGAGGGCGCCAGCATCGCCCAGCGCCCGGTGTACCTGGAGGGTCGCCAGGGCCTGTTCATCGGTGACGTGCACGAGGCACTGCTGCTGGCCAAGTTGCTGCCCAACCCCAGCGGCGAGGCGATGAAGTTCGTCGACATCAGCCTGCCGGTGCTGGCCGGCGACGGCGGCCTGAGCGGCGTGCTGGCCTGCCACCTGTCCTGGGGCTGGGCCGACGAGGTGCGCCAGTCGATCCTCGGACCCATGCAGGATCGCCGCAGCGTCGAGTTCTTCGTCATCGGCCGGGACCGCGACATCCTCCTCGGCCCGCGCTCGATGATCGGCCAGCGCCTGCACCTGCCGACGCTGGACGAGCTGGCCCCGGGCAACAGCCAGTGGACGGTGCAGCAGTGGCCGGACGGCGTCGACTACCTCACCGGCCTGACCCTGAGCCAGGGTTATCACGACTACCCCGGCCTGGGCTGGACCGTGGTGGCGCGCCAGCCGCTGGAGCAGGCCTACGCCCCGGCGCGCCGCCTGTTGTTCAGTATCCTGCTGTGGGGCAGCGGCCTGGCCCTGCTGTTCGCCGTGCTCGGCTGGCTGCTCAGCGGCTATTTCATCCGTCCGCTGCGGCAGATCGCCGACGCCGCCGACCGCCTCAGCGCCGGCGAGATCACCGAGATCCCCGACCTGCGCAGCAGCCGCGAGATCGAGCAGCTGAGCCAGTCGATCCGCCACCTGGTGGAAAGCCTGACCCAGCAGCAGACCGCCCTCGGCGCCATGGAGACCCTGGCCCACCACGACGTCCTCACCGGCCTGCCCAACCGCATGGCGCTGGAGAAATTCCTGCCCCAGGCGCAGCAGCGCGCGCGCCTGCAACAGGGCTGCCTGGCCCTGCTCTATCTCGACCTGGACGGTTTCAAGCCGATCAACGACAGCTTCGGCCACGCCGCCGGCGACCACCTGCTGCGCGAAATCGCCCAGCGCCTGCGCCATTGCCTGCGCGACGGCGACATGGTGGCGCGCCTGGGCGGCGACGAGTTCCTCATGGTGCTGCAAGTGCCCGGCCAGGAGGCGCTGCAGCAGGCCAGCCTGGTCGCCGAGCGGGCCATCGCCGCGCTCGGCCAGCCGGTGCTGCTGGAAGTGGGGCGCGTCGCCATCGGCTGCAGCATCGGCGGCGCCATCTGGCCGCTGGATCACGCCGAGCTGGACGAGGCCCTGCAACTGGCCGACCAGGCGCTGTACCGGGCCAAGCAGGGCGGGCGCAATCGCGCCGAGTTCCAGCGCCAGGCGGCTACGCTCAGCCCGTAACCGCGACAACCGGAGGCGACGCGGCCAGCGCCGGCCGTCGCGCGTCCTCGGCGATCAGCGTTGCGGCCTTCTCGGCGATCATCAGCACCGGCGAGCAGGTGTTGCCGGAGACGATGCTCGGCATGATCGAGGCATCGGCGATGCGCAGCCCGGCGATGCCGTGCACGCGCAGGCGGGCGTCGACCACCGCGTCGCGGCCCTGGCCCATGGCGCAGGTGCCCACCGGATGGAAGATGGTGGTGCCGATCTCCCCCGCCGCCCGCCGCAGATCGTCCTCGCTGCGATAATCCGGCCCCGGTTTGTATTCCTGCGGACCGTAGGGCGCCAGCGCCGGGGCGGCGACGATGCGCCGGGTCAGGCGGATGGCGTCGGCCGCCACCTGCAGGTCGCGTTCGTCGCTCAGGTAGTTGGGCCGGATCGACGGCGCGACGCCGGCCTCCGCCGCGGCGATCTCGATGCGCCCGCGGCTGTGCGGACGCAGGTTGCACACCGAAGCGGTGAAGGCCGGGAAATCGTGCAACGGCTCGCCGAAACGCTCCAGCGACAGCGGCTGCACGTGGTACTGCAGGTTGGCGCGGGCCTGACCGGGATCGGATTTGGCGAAGGCGCCGAGCTGGCTGGGCGCCATCGACAATGGCCCGCTGCGCTTGAGCAGGTACTCCAGGCCCATGCCCAGCTTGCCCCAGGGGCTGGCGGCGATGCGGTTGAGGGTCTTTACGCCGTTGACCCGGTAGATCAGGCGCAGCTGCAGGTGATCCTGCAGGTTCGCGCCGACCCCGGGCAGCTCATGGCGCAGGCCGATGCCCAAGCGTTCGAGCAGGGGCCTGGGGCCGATGCCCGAGCGCTGCAGCAGCGCCGGGGTGCCGATCGCGCCGGCGCACAGGACGATCTCGCGACGCGCCGCCACGCCGAGCGTGCGCCCCTGCCAGCGCAGCTGCAGGGTGCGGGCCCGTCCCTCGGCCAGTTCCAGGCGCTCGACCTCGGCACCGGTCAGCACCTGCAGATTGGCGCGCTTGCGGATACCGCGCAGGAAGGCCTTGGACGCATTCCAGCGCACGCCGCGCCGCTGGTTGACCTGGAAGTAGCTGCAGCCCTCGTTGTCGCCGCCGTTGAAGTCCTCGACACTGGCGATACCGCTCTGCGCGGCGGCTTCCCGGAAGGCCTCGAGGATCTCCCAAGACAGCCGCTGGCGCTCGACCCGCCACTCGCCGGCACCGCCGTGCAGCGCGCTGGCGCCGGCGAAGTGGTTTTCCGTGCGCTTGAACAGCGGCAGCACGTCGCGCCAGGCCCAGCCAGAATTGCCCGCCGCGGCCCAGGCGTCGTAGTCGGCGGCCTGGCCACGCATGTAGATCATGCCGTTGATAGACGAGCTGCCGCCGAGCACCCGCCCGCGCGGGTACTTCAGCGCGCGGCCGTGCAGGCCTAGCTCGGCCTCGGTGCTGTAGCACCAGTCGGTGCGCGGGTTGCCGATGCAGTAGAGGTAGCCGACCGGAATATGGATCCAGGGGTGGTTGTCGCGCCCGCCAGCCTCGATCAGCAGCACGCTGACGCCGGGGTCGGCGGACAGGCGGTTGGCCAGCAGGCAGCCGGCAGGACCGGCGCCGACGATCAGGTAGTCATAGGCATCCAGGGGCGCTGGCGACATGGGCATCCTCGCGTGTCGTTCTGGTCATTGGCCACCAGCCTAGAACAGGCCGGGTGCGAGGATGAATGATCTTTTGGTCTGATAGCCCCGCCCGGCGCCCCGACTCAGACCGCGCTCAGCTCGACCCGCACCTGGGCTTCCAGCTCGCGCTTGAGCGCCGGATCGAGCTTGAGCTGGCGGGACAATTCCTCGAGGTAGGCGCGTTCCATAAAGTGCTCCTCGTCCACCATCAGCACGCTGGCGATGTACATCTCCGCAGCCATCTCCGGTGTGGCGGCGGCGCGCGCCACCTCGGCCGGGTCGAGCGGCTTGTTCAGCTCGGTGTGCAGCCACTGCTGCAGCTCGGCGTCCTGTGCCAGCTTGCCCAGCTCCTCTTCGATCAATTGGCGCTCGCGCTGGTCGACATGACCGTCGGCCTTGGCGGCGGCCACCAGCGCCTTGAGGATGGCGCGGCTGTGCTGCTCGACCTGCGGCGCCGGCAGGCGATCCAGGGTCTGCGGCTCCACCGGCTGCGGGCCACCCTGAGCGGCCTGCTGCGCCTGCCAGTTACCGTAGGCCTTGTAGGCGATCACGCCGAGCGCGGCCAGGCCGCCATAGGTCAGCGCCTTGCCGCCCATCTTGCGCGCCTTCTTGTTACCCAGCAGCAGGCCTACCGCGCCGGCGGCCAGGGCGCCGCCACCGGCCCCGGAGAGCAGGCTGCCGAGGCCGCTGCCGGAGAGCAGCCCGCCCAGGCCGCCGGCGCCGCCCTGGGTCTGACCGGAGGAGGATTTCTGCATGGCCTGCTGGCCGGCCTTGAGCAGTTGGTCGAGCAGATTGCTGGTGTTCATCACGGGTTCTCCTGCAGGTGGGCGGCGTAGCATCCGACCCTGGCCGTGCAGGGAAATTCCGGATGTTCCAGGCGCCCGCACTGGGCGCTGGCGCCAGGAGTTTCTAGCAGAGTTCGGCGCCGCCGGCCGGCGCCTTTGGTTACAGCGGATTTCGCCCTGCCCCTCAGCGTGGGGCGATATGCGCCACCAGCAGCTGCACGCTCTCGTTGCCGCGGAATTCGTTGAGGTCGAGCTTGTAGGCCAGCTCGGCCCAGCGCAGCGTCGGGTTGGGCCAGACCTCGCGGTCGATGTTGAAGGCGATGCCGTCGAGCTGCACGCTGCCGCATTCGGTCTTGAGCACCAGCTTGAGGTGACGTTCGCCGACGATGCGTTGCTGGACGATCTGGAACACGCCATGAAACAGCGGCTCGGGGAAATGCTGGCCCCAGGGCCCGGCATTGCGCAGGGCGCGGGCCAGCTCCAGGTGGAACTCGGTGGCGTCGAGCTGGCCGTCGGAGAGCAGGCGACCGGTCAGGTCGTCCTCGCACAACTGACGGCGCACCTCGGCGTCGAAGGCGGCGGCGAAGGCGCCGAAATTTTCCTGCGGCAACGACAGGCCGGCGGCCATGGCGTGCCCGCCGAACTTGCTGATCAGCCCCGGGTGTTTGGCCGCCACGGCGTCCAGTGCATCGCGGATATGCAGCCCCGGCACCGAGCGCGCCGAGCCCTTGAGCAGGCCGTCGCCGGCATCGGCGAAGGCGATAGCCGGGCGGTGGTAACGCTCCTTCAGGCGCGAGGCGAGGATGCCGATCACCCCCTGGTGCCAGTCGGCCTCGAACAGGCACAGGCCGAACGGCATGTCCTGCAGCGGCAAGTCCTTGAGCTGGGCCAGCGCCTCGCGCTGCATACCCTGCTCGATGGCCTTGCGGTCCTGGTTGAGCTGATCGAGCTGCACCGCCATGTCGCGGGCCAGCGCCTCGTCGTCGCACATCAGGCATTCGATGCCCAGGCTCATGTCGTCCAGGCGCCCTGCCGCGTTCAGCCGCGGGCCGAGGATGAAGCCGAGGTCGGTGGAGGTGATGCGCCGATGGTCGCGCCCGGCGACTTCGAGGATCGCCCGCAGCCCAGGCCGCGCCCGCCCGGCACGAATGCGCGCCAAGCCCTGGTGCACCAGGATGCGGTTGTTGGCATCCAGCGGCACCACGTCGGCGACGCTGCCGAGGGCCACCAGGTCGAGCAGCTCGCCCAGGTTCGGCTCGGCGCGGCTGGCGAACCAGCCCAGCTCGCGCAGGCGCGCACGCAGCGCCAGCAGCACGTAGAACATCACCCCGACGCCGGCCATGGCCTTGCTCGGGAAGTCGCAGCCCGGCTGGTTGGGATTGACGATGGCATCGGCCGCCGGCAGTTCCGGGCCCGGCAGGTGGTGGTCGGTGACCAGCACCTTGAGCCCGGCGGTCTTGGCCGCAGCGACGCCGTCGACGCTGGAGATGCCGTTGTCCACGGTGAGCAGCAGGTCGGGCTGGCGCTGCAGCGCCACGGCGACGATTTCTGGGGTCAGGCCGTAGCCGTATTCGAAGCGGTTCGGCACCAGGTAATCGACATGCGCGGCGCCGAGCAGGCGCAGGCCGAGCACGCCGACCGAGCTGGCGGTGGCACCGTCGGCATCGAAGTCGCCGACGATGAGGATGCGCTGGCGCTGCTCCAGCGCCTCGACCAGCAACTGCACCGCCGCCTCGATGCCCTTGAGCTGCTGATAGGGGATCAACCGCGCCAGGCCCTTGTCCAGCTCCTCGGCGGACTGCACGCCGCGAGCGGCATAGAGGCGGGTCAGCAGCGGCGGCAGGTTGCCCAGGTCGGGCAGTTGCACGGGCAGCGGGCGAAGGTCGATGCGCATCAATCGGATTCCGGCATGGCGGCGCGCGCCATCGTGGGCGCAGGCAACGGGGTCAAGGCCAAGCGGCGGCGCAGGGCAGGACCCCTGCGTCCGGCCGCCCGGGCCGCGAACCGGCAAGCATACAGCAAAGCAGGCTGGCCACGGCTTGCGAGCGGCCGTAGGCCTCTCTCAGAATGAAGGCGACCTTTCCATTCGCTGGCCCCAGGCCAGGCAGGCCGCCAGAGGACACCGATGCACTGCCCCTTCCCCGCCGCCGAGTTCGCCGCACATCGCCCCGCCCCAGGGACGCGGAGCCTGCGGCCATGACCCCGCGCATCGAGGTGGTCGGCATCGACTGCCTGATCCTGCGCCTGTTCGAGCGGATCGAGGAAAGCAACATGCCCTGGCTGCTGGCCGCCGGCGAACGGCTGCGCGCCGCCTTCGGCCCGGCGCTGGTGGATCTGGTGCCCTCCTACACCACCCTGCTGCTGCACTACGACCTGCAGCAGCTGGACGACCGCCAGGCCCGTGCGCGGATCGCCCAAGCCTTCGAAAACCTCTCTCCGCAGGCCGATACCAACGGCCGCGAGCTGCAGATTCCGGTGTGGTACCACCCCAGCGTCGGCCCCGAGCTGGCGCTGCTCGGCCAGCGCAGCGGGCTGGGCATCGGCGGCGTGATCGAGCGCCACAGTGCACACAGCTACCAGGTGTTCGCCCTGGGTTTCGCCCCCGGCTTCGCCTTTATGGGGCTGGTCGACGAATGCCTGGCCAGCCCGCGCCTGAGCACCCCGCGCCAGCGCGTGGCGGCCGGCAGCCTGGGCATCGCCGACCGCCAGACCGCGATCTACCCGCTGGTCTCACCCGGCGGCTGGAACCTTATCGGACGCAGCCCGAGCCAACTGTTCGACCGCCGGCTGGACGGCTACAGCCTGCTGCGCCCGGGCGACCGGGTGCGATTCGTGGCCATCGAGCGCGACGAGTTCGTGCGCCTGGGCGGCGACGACAGCCCCTTCGAGGAGACGCCATGAGCCTGTTGATCGAACGCAGCGGCGCCCTCGCCAGCCTGCAGGACGGCGGCCGCTTCGGCGTGCGCCACCTCGGCGTGACCCAGGGCGGCAGCGCCGACTGGTGCTCGCACCACTGGGCCAACTGGCTGCTGGGCAACCCGCTGGCGGCGCCGGTGGTGGAGATCGTCCTGGGTAATTTCGAGCTGCTCGCCGAGCGCGACAGCTGCCTGGCGCTGACCGGCGCCGACCTCGGCGCCAGCCTCGACGGCCAGGCGCTGGCGCCCGGGCGCAGCTTCCGCATCGGCCAGGGCCAGCGCCTGCGCTTTGCCCAGCCGCGCCAGGGCGTACGCGCCTACCTGGCGGCGCCTGGCGGCTTTCGCGCCGAAGCGGTGCTGGGCAGTTGCGCCACGGTGCGCCGCGAAGCGCTCGGCGGCCTGCACGGCGACGGCCGCCCGCTGACGGCCGGCGACTGCCTGCAGTGGCAGGGCCCGGCGCCGGCGCCACGCGCCCTGGCCGCCGCGCAGATCGCCCGGTTCGACGGCGATGCCCTGCTACCGGTGGTTCTCGGCGCGCAGATCGGCGACTTCAGCGGGCAGAGCCTGTTCGATGCGTTCAACCTCGAATGGCGGGTCGACCAGCGCGCCGACCGCATGGGCATCCGCCTGCGCGGCCCGGTGCTGCAGTGCGCGCGCCGGTCGATGGTGTCCGAGGGCGTGCCACTGGGGGCGATCCAGGTGCCCAGCGACGGCCAGCCCATCGTCCTGCTCAACGACCGCCAGACCATCGGCGGCTACCCGCGCCTGGGCGCCCTCACCCCGCTGGCGGTGGCGCGTCTGGCGCAATGCCTGCCTGGCAGTCGGGTGCGCCTGCGGCCCATCGCCCTCGACGAGGCGCAGCGTCAGCAGCGTCGCATACTGGCGCAGTGGTGCGCCTGAGCAGCCGCTCCCGCAAGCCGCCTCAGCCGCGCTCGCCGGCCAGCCACTCCAGGGGAATCTCGTGCTGGCCGCGCTCGTCGGTGACGAACAGCTCGCCGTCGCTGATCATCAGGCTCCAGGACAGCGAGCGCGGCAGGTCCAGCGCCAGGTCGGCCAAGGCCTCCTGGCCGAGGGCGACCACGTTGATGTTCTTCAGGCTGCGCACCGGGTCCAGTTCCTTGCTCTGCCACACGCGCAGGTTGCCGTAGGCCACCAGGCTGAACTTCTCGGTACGCCGCGAGCACCAGGTGATGCGCTCGCTGTCCGGCTGGCCGACCTCGATCCAGTGCAGCACGCGGCCATCCAGGCTCTTCTCCCACAGCGCCGGCTCGTCGACGTCCGACAGGCCGCGGCCGAAGGCCAACTGCTCGTGATAGAACAGCGCGTAGCCGATCAGCCGCGCGGCCAGGCGCTCCTCGGTCTCCGAAGGGTGCCGGGCGACGGTGAAACGCAGGCTCTCGTAGACGCTGCGGTCCATGTCGGTGAGGTTCAGGTCGATCTTGTAGGTGGTCGATGGCAGGGCCATGGCGGGCTTCTTGGCTGGTCGTAAAGGCGGCAAGTCTACCCTGATCCTTCGGCCCGTGCCCTAGCGATGCGCCCGTGGCCAGGCCACCGCCAATGCAATAGGCTTGCAGGCATTGCAACCACAGGAGCCACCATGAGCGCGCCCAGCAAACCCCTCGCCGGCCTGAAAGTGATCGAACTCGGCAGTCTGATCGCCGGCCCCTTCGCCGCGCGCATCTGCGCCGAGTTCGGCGCCGAGGTGATCAAGGTGGAATCGCCCGACGGTGGCGACCCGCTGCGCAAGTGGCGCAAGCTCTACGAAGGCACCTCGCTGTGGTGGTTCGTGCAGGCGCGCAACAAGCGCTCGATCACCCTTAACCTCAAGCACCCGCAGGGCCTGGAGGTGCTGAAACAGCTGCTGGCGGACGCCGATATCCTGATCGAGAACTTCCGCCCCGGCGTGCTGGAGAAGCTCGGCCTGGGCTGGGACGTGCTGCACGCGCTGAACCCCAAGCTGGTGATGGTGCGCCTGTCCGGCTTCGGCCAGAGCGGGCCGCTGAAGGATCAGCCGGGCTTTGGCGCGGTCGGCGAGTCCATGGGCGGGCTGCGCTATATCACCGGTTTCGAGGATCGCCCGCCGGTGCGTACCGGCATCAGCATCGGCGACTCCATCGCCGCGCTGTGGGGCGTGATCGGCGCGCTGATGGCGCTGCGCCAACGCGAGGCCAACGGCGGCAGCGGCCAGGTGGTGGACGTGGCGTTGTACGAGGCGGTGTTCGCCATGATGGAGTCGATGGTGCCGGAGTTCGACGTGTTCGGCTTCGTGCGCGAGCGCAGCGGCAATATCATGCCCGGCATCACCCCCTCCTCCATCCACACCTGCGCCGACGGCCGGCATATCCAGATCGGCGCCAACGGCGATGCGATCTTCCAGCGCTTTATGCGCGCCATCGGCCGTGCCGATCTGGCCGAGGCCCCGGACCTGGCCGACAACGCCGGGCGCGATGCGCGGCGCGACGAGCTGTACGGGGTGATCGACCGCTGGGCGGCGAGCCTGCCGCTGAGCGAGGTGGAAGCGCTGCTCAAGCGCGCCGAGGTGCCGGCCAGCCGCATCTACTCGGCGGCGGACATGCTCGACGACCCGCAGTTTCTCGCCCGCGAGATGTTCCTTTCGGCCAAGCTCCCCGACGGCAAGGCGTTCAAGATGCCCGGCATAGTGCCCAAGCTGTCCGACACCCCCGGCTCGGTGGAATGGACCGGCCCGGCACTGGGCGAGCACAACGACCAGGTGCTCGCCAGCCTGGGCTACGACGCCGCGCAGATCGCCGCACTGCGCGATTCGGGCGCGATCTGAGGCCGTGGACGAGCTGCCGGAGGAGGTACGCCGCCTGCTGCGCCTGGAGCAGCGCGAGGCGGCCATCGAGCTGCTGCGCCTGCGTCAGCGCCTGAGCGAGGAAGAGGCGACCCGGCGCGTTGATCTGTATCTGGAAGAGAATCCGCCGATTCGCCCGCGCGGGCCGGCCATCCTCCTCGCCAGCAGGGTCAACGCCCTGATCTGGCTGGCGCTGATCGGCCTGAGCGCACTGTTGGCACTGATCTTCGGCGGCTGACTCGGCCATCGACCCCGGGGATCGCTGCGCTCGGGTCGAGGCGCCAGCCAGCGAAACGAAACCGGCGCCACGAGGGCGCCGGTTTGCGTTGCCAGGGATGACGCTTACAGCGGCTTGCCGCGGTTGCCGTGAGCGGCGACGAACTGCTGCACGGTCTTCAGGTCGTTGGCCAGCACGGTGCAGCGCTCCTCGCGCTGGAACAGGTCGGCCAGGTGCGGCGGCAGCGCCGGCACCGCGTCGATGCCGGCCTTTTCCACCGCTTCGGGGAACTTGACCGGGTGCGCGGTGCCCAGCACCACCATGGGCGTGGCCAGGCTGCGCCGGCATTCGCGGGCGGCGCGCACGCCGATGGCGGTGTGCGGGTCGAGCAGCTCGCCGCACTCGGCATAGACCTCGGCGATGGTCTCGCAGGTCTGCGCGTCGTCCACCGCCAGCGAGTCGAACAGCTTGCGCGCCTCGGTCCAGCGATCGTCCTCGACGCTGAAGCCGCCGCCCTGCTTGAAGGTTTCCATCAGCCCGGCGATGGCGGCGCCGTTGCGGCCATGCAGGTCGAACAGCAGGCGCTCGAAGTTGGACGACACCATGATGTCCATCGACGGCGACAGGGTCGGGTGCAGGGTCTCTTTCACATACCGATTGCCGCTCATGAAGCGGTGCAGGATGTCGTTGCGGTTGGTGGCGACGATCAGCTGGCTGACCGGCAGGCCCATGTTGCGAGCCAAATACCCCGCAAAAATGTCGCCGAAGTTGCCGGTCGGCACCGAGAAGGCCACGGAGCGAGCCGGCGCGCCGAGCTGCAGTGCGGCGTGGAAGTAGTAGACGATCTGGGCCATGATCCGCGCCCAGTTGATCGAGTTGACCGCCACCAGGCGGGTACCCTTGAGGAAGCCCTGGTCGGCGAAGCTGGCCTTGACCATCTCCTGGCAGTCGTCGAAGTTGCCCTCGATGGCGATGTTGTGGATGTTGTCGCCGAGGATGGTGGTCATCTGCCGGCGCTGCACCTCGGACACGCGGTTGTGCGGGTGCATGATGAAGATGTCGACGTTGTCGCAGGCCTTGCAGCCCTCGATGGCCGCCGAGCCGGTGTCGCCGCTGGTGGCGCCCATGATCACCACGCGCTCGCCGCGCTTGGCCAGCACATGGTCGAGCAGGCGGCCGAGCAGCTGCAGGGCGAAGTCCTTGAACGCCAGGGTCGGGCCGTGGAACAGCTCCAGCACCCACTCGTTGCCGTTGAGCTGGCGCAGCGGCGCCACGGCGTTGTGGGCGAACACGCCGTAGGTTTCCTCGAGGATCTTCTTGAAGTCGGCGTCAGCGATGCTGCCGGCAACGAACGGACGCATCACCCGGAACGCCAGCTCGTGATAGGGCAGGCCGGCCCAGGAGGCGATTTCCTCGACGGTGAAACGCGGCAGATTTTCCGGCACGTAGAGGCCGCCGTCGCTGGCCAGGCCAGCCAGCAGCACGTCTTCGAAATTCAGGGCCGGCGCCTGGCCGCGGGTACTGATATAGCGCATGGGATAAACCTTCGTTCTGCTGCACCCGCAGGCCAAGACCTGCGGGCGGACACGGGATTAGTTGAGCTGCTCGACGCGGATACGGACGATGGGCGAGGCCACGCCGTCCAGCGCTTCCATGGCGGCGATGGCATCGAGGATACTCGCCTCCTCCACGCGATGGGTGACCAGGATCATCGGTACCAGGCCGTCCTGCTCCTCGGCTTCCTTCTGCATGATCGACTCGATGTTGATGCCGCGCTCGGAGAGGATGCTCGCCACCTGGGCCAGCACGCCCGGATGGTCCTTGGCCTGGATGCGCAGGTAGTAGGCGCTCTCGCATTGCTCGATGGGCAGGATCGGGTGATCGGACAGCGAATCCGGCTGGAAGGCCAGGTGCGGCACGCGGTTGGTCGGGTCGGTGGTCAGCGCACGCACCACGTCGACCAGGTCGGCCACCACCGCCGAGGCGGTCGGCTCCATGCCGGCACCGGCGCCGTAATACAGGGTGCTGCCCACGGCATCGCCATTGACCATCACCGCGTTCATCACGCCGTTGACGTTGGCGATCAGGCGATCGGCCGGGATCAGCGTCGGGTGCACGCGCAGTTCGAAACCGGCCTCGGTGCGGCGGGCCACGCCCAGGTGCTTGATGCGATAGCCCAGCGCCTCGGCGTAGTTGACGTCCGCGGTGGTCAGGCGGGTGATGCCTTCGGTGTAGGCCTTGTCGAACTGCAGCGGGATACCGAAGGCGATGGAGGCGAGAATGGTCAGCTTGTGCGCGGCGTCGATGCCCTCGACGTCGAAGGTCGGGTCGGCCTCGGCGTAGCCCAACGCCTGGGCTTCCTTGAGCACGTCGTCGAAGGCGCGGCCCTTCTCGCGCATTTCGGTCAGGATGAAGTTGCCGGTGCCGTTGATGATCCCGGCCAGCCAGTTGATGCGGTTGGCGGCGAGGCCCTCGCGGATCGCCTTGATCACCGGGATGCCGCCGGCCACGGCGGCCTCGAAGGCGACGATCACGCCCTTCTCGCGCGCCTTGGCGAAGATCTCGTTGCCGTGCACGGCGATCAGCGCCTTGTTGGCGGTGACCACGTGCTTGCCGTTGTCGATGGCCTTGAGCACCAGATCGCGGGCCAGGGTGTAGCCACCGATCAGCTCGATGACGATATCGATCTCGGGATTGCTCGCGACGGCGAACACGTCATCGGTGGTGGCGATGCCGGTAATGTCGTACTGCGGCTTGGGCGAGCGAATGGCGATCTGGGCAATCTCGATGCCGCGACCGGCGCGCCGGGTAATTTCCTCGGCGTTGCGCTTGAGTACATTCAAGGTACCGCCACCGACGGTACCCAACCCACAGATGCCCACTTTGACCGGCTTCACACTCAATTCCCCATCAGCACTGCACGAAACGGCCGGAGCATGCCCCGGCCGCGGATAAAGAGCCGCACCTTACGAAGCGGCTGTTTGTTAGTCAATCCACGGCTCCGTTGGACTCCAGGGCGATCTTGGCCAGCTGCGGCGCCGGCTGATAACCCGGGATCATCTTGCCGTTGGCCAGGACGATGGCCGGCGTGCCGTTGACCCCGATCATCTGGCCCAGCTCGTACTGCTTGGCTACCGGGTTGTCGCACTGTGCCTCGGCCACGCTCTGGCGGGTCTTGGCGCGGTTCATCGCTTCCTGCTGGTCCTTGGCGCACCAGACGTTGACCAGCTCCTGGGCCGCCGGGCTGCTCAGGCCCTGGCGCGGGAAGGCGACGTAGCGCACCTCGACGCCCAGGCGGTTGAGCTCGGGCACTTCGCTGTGCAGCTTCTGGCAGTAGCCGCAATCGGTGTCGGTGAACACGGTGATATGGGTCTTCGGCGCCTTGGGCGCGAACACCACCATTTCCTTGGCCGGAATGGCGTTGATCTGCTTGGCCACCGCGCGGCTTTCCTCGATCTCGGTGAGGTTGACCGCCTTGCCGTCCTTGACCTGGAACAGGTAGCCCTGCATGAGGAACTGGCCGTCGGCGCTGGTGTAGAGCTGGCGCCCGCCCTTGAGCTGAACCTGATAGATGCCCGGCATCGGGCTCTCGGCGATGGCCTCGATCGGCAGGCTGGCATCCAGCGAGGTCAGGCTCTGGCGGATGGCCTGATCGGGATCGGCGGCCAGGCTGAAACTGCTGCCCAGCACCAGCGCCAGGGCAACGGAAATACGGGTCAGGGACATGAACACTCCTGTCGAACGAGGGACGGGCGAAGATCGGCACAGCCTACCACAGATGGCCGGCCAGGCAGCTCGCCGGCGACCGGACGGCAGACCTAGCCGCGCGGATGGTGCAGCGCGTGCAACTCCTGCAGGCGCGCCCTGGCGATATGGGTGTAGATCTGCGTGGTGGACAGGTCGCTATGGCCCAGCAGCATCTGCACCACGCGCAGGTCGGCGCCATGGTTGAGCAGGTGGGTGGCGAAGGCATGGCGCAGGGTGTGCGGCGACAGCGGCTTGGCGATGCCGGCCACCCGGGCCTGATGCTTGATCCGGTGCCAGAAGGTCTGGCGGGTCATCTGCTCGCCACGCAGGCTGGGGAACAGCACGTCGCTGGGCTTGCCGCCGAGCAGCAGCGGGCGCGCCTCGCGGCTGTAGCGTTCGATCCAGGCAATGGCCTCCTCGCCCAGCGGCACCAGGCGTTCCTTGCTGCCCTTGCCGAACACCCGCAGCACGCCCTGGCGCAAATTGACCTGCTCCAGGCTCAACGACACCAGCTCGGTCACCCGCAGGCCACAGGCATACAGCACCTCGAGCATGGCGCGGTCGCGCAGGCCGATGGGGTCGTCCAGATCCGGCGCCTGCAGCAGCGCCTCGACGTCCGCCTCGGACAGCGACTTGGGCAGCGGCCGGCCGATCTGCGGCAACTCGACCTGCAGGCTGGGGTCTTCGCCGATCAGCCCCTCGCGCAGCAGAAAGCGGTAGAAGCCGCGCAGCCCGGAGAGAAAACGCGCGGTGGAGCGCGCCTGATAGCCCTGCTCCAGGCGCCAGGCCAGGTGATCGAGCAGCGCCTCGCGGCCGATCTGCGCAAGCGCCAGGCCGCGCGCGTCGAGCCAGGCGTTGAAGTGTTCCAGGTCGCTGCGGTAGGCGGCACGGGTATGGGCGGACAACCCCTTCTCGAACCACTGGGCCTCGAGGAAACGCTCGATCAAGGGATGGGACAGGGTGGCCATGAGGACTCTTCACAGGCAGAGGGCGCCTAGTGTTCCACAGCCGAGACCGACAGGACGAGTGCAACCAATGGAAACAGCCGGACAACCGTCGGTCGGTCGTCGCGACGCGCCATACGACCAGTGGCCCGGCAAGCCTATCCTTGGTTGGGTGACAGCCGGAGTGGGCGGCGCCATGATTGCACCCTGCCATCACGCCACCGGTAGCGCCATGCCCAACCACGCCCACTCCCGTCTCGGCCAGATCCTGATCAACAAGGGTCTGATCACCCCCGCACAGCTGGACGCGGCGATCAAAGTGCAACTCGTCAGCCACAAGCGCCTGGGCGAAGTACTGATCGAGCAAGGGCTGCTGACCCAGAAGCAGCTGAGCAAGGCCCTGAAGAAGCAGAGCAACTTGCGCCTGGCCGCCACCCTGGTGGCCGCCCTGATGAGCCCCTTCCAGATGGCCAGCGCCGACATCCAGCGGCTGCAGCCGCCCAGCAGCATCAGCCGCCAGGAGACCGCGCCGGGCATGCAGGCGCTGAGCGACACGGAAATGAGCGCGGTCAGCGCCCAGGGTCTGGACGACGCCCTGCAGGGTCTGCTGCTGCGCGCCGAAAGCGGCGACGGCCTGGGCACGGTCAAGCAGCTGGCCAAGCTGGTGATGCCGGTGCTGGACAACCTGGATGCCGAGACCGGCCTGCGCGACGTGCAGTACGACACCAGCAAGCTGCGTTCGACGCTGAACGACGACGGCTCGTTCAACGTCAACCTGCCCAGCTCCATCGGCGAACTGCGCTTCGACAATATCCGCGTCAAGGACGCCCCCGCCGGACAGAGCTTCGGCAGCCTCAGCCTGCACAACATCGACCTGTCGCAGGCCAGCCTGAAGATCAGCCTGCGTCCCTGACGCCCGCCTCCGGCGCAAAGCCCGGCAGCACCGGCACCGGCTTCTGCCGCTCGTCGACCGCGACGAAACTGAAACTGCCGCTGATGGCGTGCTCGCGCCCTTCCTGATACAGCCCCTCGACGAACACCTCGACCGCAACCTTGAGGCTGGTATTGCCCACCTTGGTCACCCGCCCGACCAGCTCGACGATGGAGCCGGCCGGAATCGCATGCTTGAAGTCGATGCGGTCGCTGGACACGGTGACCAGCGGCAAGCGGCAAAACCGCGTGGCGGCGATAAAGGACACCTCGTCCATCCAGGCCAGCGCCGTGCCACCGAACAGGGTGTTGTGGTGATTGGTACTCGGCGGGAACACCGCCTTGGTCACGCGGGTTTCCGACAGCGCGATGCGCCGCTGGATTTCTTGCTCTCTCGGACTCATGCCACTACTGCTCGCAATCGATGTGGTTCGGCCGGGCCGCGAAACCCGCCGGTCGACGGGCCCAGAAACGAAAAAAGCAGCCCGTAGGCTGCTTCTTTCAGAAAGGCGTCCGAACTTAGGACAGCTTTTCCTTGATGCGCGCGGCTTTGCCGGACAGGTCGCGCAGGTAGTACAGCTTGGCCTTGCGCACGTCGCCGCGACGCTTGACGCTCAGGCTGTCGACCAGCGGCGAGTAGGTCTGGAAGGTACGCTCGACGCCGACGCCGCTGGAGATCTTGCGCACGGTGAAGGCGCTGTTCAGGCCGCGGTTGCGCTTGGCGATGACGACGCCTTCGAAGGCCTGCAGACGCTGACGGTCGCCTTCCTTCACCTTCACCTGAACGATCACGGTGTCGCCCGGGGCGAAGGTCGGGATCTCTTTGTTCATCTGCTCGGCTTCGAGCATCTGGATAATCTTGTTGGTCATGCTGCGCTCCTAAGACAAGCCTCCCGGCCTGCCATCGATACGTTAACTATCGTCCCGCTGGCGGATGTATTCCTCCAGCAGCTTTTTCTCTTCTCCAGAAAGCGAGCGGCTATCCAGAAGATCGGTGCGACGTTCCCAGGTCCGCCCAAGGGACTGCTGCAAACGCCAGCGCCGGATGTGTTCGTGGTTGCCACTAAGCAACACCTCGGGAACACGTTTATCCGCATACACCTCCGGACGGGTGTAGTGCGGGCAGTCGAGCAGGCCATCCGTAAAGGAGTCCTCCTCGGCCGAATCGGCATGACCCAATGCACCAGGCAAAAGGCGCGTCACCGCGTCGATCAGCACCATGGCCGGCAGCTCGCCACCGGACAGGACGTAGTCGCCAATCGACCATTCCTCGTCGACATGCGTTTCGATGAAACGCTCGTCGATACCTTCGTAACGACCGGCGATCAGGATCAGTGCCTGCTCCTGCGCCAGGTCGCGGACCGCCGCCTGATTCAGACGACGCCCCTGCGGCGACAGGTAGATCACCTTCGCCGCCTCCCCCGCGGCCTGCCTGGCACTGGCCAGGGCGTCCTCGAGAGGCTTGATCTTCATCACCATCCCCGGGCCGCCGCCGAAGGGGCGGTCGTCCACCGTATGGTGGCGATCCGTGGTGTAGTCCCGCGGATTCCAGCAGTGCAGCTTGAGCAGCTCCTGCCTGACCGCACGACTGGTGATGCCGTACTCGCCGATGGCGGCAAACATTTCCGGGAACAGAGTGATGACTTCGACGCGCATAGGCCTTAGAAGTCCGCATCCCAGTCGACCCGCATCTCGCCGACTGCCAGGTCCACCGCCAGCACGCACTGCCCGGTATAGGGCAACAGGCGCTCGCGCTCGTCCAGGCTGCCCGCGCAGGGCTTGACCACCATCACATCGTTGGCACCGGTCTCGAACAGATGATCGACCACGCCGAGCAACTGCCCCGCCTGATCGACGACCTTCAGACCTTGCAACTGGTACCAGTAGAACTCGCCGTCATCCAGGTCGGGCAGCTCGCCACGCGGCACGCAGATCTCGAAACCGGCGTAGGTACGCGCAATCTCGCGATCATCCAGACCTTTCAACTTGGCAACCAGCACCTTGCCTTGCAGGCGGCCGCTGGCCAGTTCCACTTGCTTTACCTCGCCGTCACGCCTGAGCGTCCAGCGCGGGTAATCGAGCACGTTATCGATGGGATCGGTAAAGGAATAGACCTTCACTTCGCCCCTGACGCCGTGCACCGAAACAATCTTGCCGAGAACCACCAGATCCTCGGCGACGGCCGGCGTCGTACTCATAAAAGTGCTTAGGCGGCAGCCTTGGCAGCTTCCTTGAGCAGCTGAGCAACACGCTCAGACGGCTGAGCGCCCTGGCCCAGCCAGTAGGTCGCGCGCTCCTGGTCGACGGACAGACGCACTTCGCCACCGGCAGCGATCGGGTTGAAGAAGCCGATGCGCTCAACGAAACGACCATCGCGCGCATTGCGGCTGTTGGTCACGGTCAGGTGGTAGAAGGGGCGCTTTTTGGAGCCGCCACGAGCAAGACGGATGGTTACCATGTGAACATCGTTCCTGTAGTCGGTGCTAACTTAAGGCACACACTTAAAATGGGCCTAGGCCCGAAAGGCCGCATATTTTAAGGATTATGCGGCGGTTTGCAAATCTCTTTTTCCGCCCGGCCATCGGCCGGGGCGCAGGCCCTAGAATTTCGGCATGCCGCCGCCGGGCAACATGCCGCCCATACCGCGCATCATCTTGGCCATGCCGCCCTTGGCGGTGAATTTCTTCATCATCTTCTGCATCTGCTTGTGCTGCTTGATCAGCCGGCCGATGTCCTGCACCTGGGTGCCGGAACCCAGGGCGATACGGCGCTTGCGCGAGCCGCTGATGATGTCCGGGTCACGACGCTCGGCCGGGGTCATCGAGTTGATGATCGCCTCCATCTGCTTGAACTGCTTCTCCGCCGCGCCCTGGGCATTGCCCATCTGCGCCAGGTTGACCCCGCCGATGGACGGCAGCTTGTCCATCAGGCCGCCGAGGCCGCCCATGTTCTTCATCTGCTGCAGCTGGTCGCGGAAGTCTTCCAGGTCGAAGCCCTTGCCCTTCTTCAGCTTCTTGGTGAGCTTCTCGGCCTTCTCGCGGTCGAGGGTCTGCTCGGCCTGTTCGATCAGGCTGAGCACGTCGCCCATGCCGAGGATGCGCGAGGCGATACGATCCGGATGGAAGGGCTCGAGCGCGTCGCTCTTCTCGCCCATGCCGATGAACTTGATCGGCTTGCCGGTGATATGCCGCACCGACAGCGCGGCACCGCCGCGGGCGTCGCCGTCGACCTTGGTCAGCACCACGCCGGTCAGTGGCAGCGCGTCGCTGAAGGCCTTGGCGGTGTTGGCGGCGTCCTGGCCGGTCATGGCATCGACCACGAACAGGGTTTCCACCGGCTTGACCGCGGCGTGCAGGGCCTGGATCTCAGCCATCATCTCGGCGTCGATGGCCAGACGACCGGCGGTATCGAGAATGACCACGTCGATGAACTTCAGCTTGGCTTCGCGGATCGCCGCATTGGCGATGTCCACCGGCTTCTGGCTGGCATCGGAGGGGAAGAAGGTCACGCCCAGGTCGCCAGCCAGGGTTTCCAGCTGCTTGATCGCCGCCGGACGGTAGACGTCGGCCGAGACCAGCAACACCGACTTCTTCTTGCGCTCCTTGAGGAACTTGGCCAGCTTGCCGGCAGTGGTGGTCTTGCCCGCCCCCTGCAGGCCGGCCATCAGTACCACGGCCGGCGGCGCGGCATTCAGCGCCAGATCCTCGTTGGCCGCGCCCATCAGCTCTTCCAGCTCGGCGCGGACGATCTTCACGAAGGCCTGGCCCGGGGTCAGGCTCTTCGACACCTCGGTGCCGACCGCGCGGTCCTTGACCTTGGCGACGAAGTCCTTGACCACCGGCAGGGCCACGTCGGCCTCGAGCAGGGCCATGCGCACTTCGCGCAGGGTGTCCTTGATGTTGTCTTCGCTGAGCTTGGCCTTGCCCGTGACGTTACGCAGGGTCTGGGACAGGCGATCGGTAAGATTTTCGAACATGCGCGTTCCTTTGGAAGTGCGGCTCGACCGGAGTCGGGTGTACGACAGGCGGCGGATTATAGCCAAGTCGCCGCGCCACCGACACCGCCAGCGGTCTTTCGTGCGGGCGATCATCTGTGCCACACTCAGCGCCTTTCGGGCTCGCCTTACACGGATTTATGCACCCTCTGCTGCCCAGCCTCGCCGCCGCCTGCCTGTACGCCGGCGCCGCCACCTACCAGGGCCTGCGCCTGACTCAGCGCAGCACCCCCGACAAGCGCCTGCTGGCGTTGCTCGGCGTGCTCGCCCTGTGCTTCCACGGCGGCAGCCTGTTCCTCCAGCTGCACGACGTCCACGGCCTGACCCTGGACTTCTTCAATGCCGCCAGCCTGATCGCCTACGCGGTGATCGCCCTGACCCTGCTGGCCTGCCTGCGCATCCCGGTGGAGAACCTGCTGCTGCTGCTGTTCCCCCTGGGCGGGCTGACCGTGCTGGCCGCCGAGTTCCTGCCCTCGGGCACCATCCGCCCGATCGACGAACACCCTGGCATCCTGGCCCATATCCTGCTGTCGATCCTGGCCTACGGCATGCTCACCATCGCCGTGTTCCAGTCGATCCTGCTGCTGCTGCAGGACTATCAGCTCAAGCACAAGCATCCGTCCGGGCTGATCAAGAACTTCCCGCCGCTGCAGACCATGGAGAGCCTGCTGTTCGGTTTCCTCTGGGCCGGCTGGCTGCTGCTGTCGTTGTCGCTGCTGTCCGGCGCGCTGTTTCTCGACGACCTGCTCGCCCAGCACCTGGCGCACAAGACCATCCTTTCCAGTTTCGCCTGGGTGGTGTTCGCCGTGCTGCTGTGGGGTCGCCACCGCCTGGGCTGGCGCGGGCACAAGGCCATTCGCTGGACCCTGGCCGGGTTCTGCCTGCTGATGCTGGCCTACTTCGGCAGCAAGCTGGTGCGCGAATTCATCCTGCACATCTGAGGCGCCTTACTTGGACGACCTTCATGCGAGCTACCTGCTCGGCCTGCTGATCTTTCTCATCCTCTGCTCGGCGTTCTTCTCCAGCTCCGAGACCGGCATGCTCAGCCTCAACCGCTACCGGCTCAAGCACCTGGCCAAGGAAGGGCACAAGGGCGCCAAACGGGTGACCCGCCTGCTCGACCGCCCGGACCGCCTGCTCGGCACCATCCTGGTCGGCAACAACGTGGTCAACATCCTCGCCGCCTCCATCGCCACGGTGCTGGCGGTGGACCTGTGGGGCGAGGCCGGCATCGCCATCGCCACCGCCGGCCTGACCATCGTCGTGCTGATCTTCGGCGAGATCACCCCCAAGACCCTGGCCGCGCTGCGCCCGGAACTGGTGGCCTTCCCCGCCAGCCGCCTGCTCAACCTGCTGCAGCGCCTGCTCTACCCGGTAGTCTGGCTGACCAGCGCGATCAGCAACGGCCTGCTGCGCCTGTTCGGCATCGACCCGGCGCAACGCGCCAGCGACAGCCTGTCCACCGAGGAACTGCGCAGCGTGGTGCGCGAGTCCGGCGCAGAGCTGCCGAAGAACCGGCAGAACATGCTGCTGGGCATCCTCGACCTGGAACGGGTGACGGTGGACGACATCATGATCCCGCGCAACGAGGTGGCCGGCATCGACCTGGACGACGACCTGGAAAGCATCGTCGGCCAGCTGCGCACCACCCCGCACACCCGCCTGCCGGTGTTCCGCGGCGACATCAACCAAATCGAGGGCGTGGTGCACATGCGCCAGATCGCCCGCCTGCTCAGCCACAACCAGCTGACCAAGGAAGCCCTGCTGGCGGCCTGCCACGAACCCTACTTCGTGCCGGAGAACACCCCGCTGTCGACCCAGCTGATCAACTTCCAGAAGCACAAGCGGCGCATCGGCATAGTGGTCGACGAGTACGGCGAGGTGATCGGCATCGTCACCCTGGAAGACATCCTCGAGGAGATAGTTGGCGACTTCAGCAACCAGGACAGCCTGCGCAGCCCCGACATCCACCCGCAGGACGACGGCACCTACGTGATCGACGGCGCCGCCTACATTCGCGAACTGAACAAGACCCTCGGCTGGCACCTGCCCAGCGAGGGCCCCAAGACCCTCAACGGCCTGATCACCGAGGCGCTGGAGAGCATTCCCGACAGCGCCGTGTGCCTGAAGATCGGTCCCTACCGCCTGGAGATTCTGCAGGCGACGGAAAACCGGGTGAAAAGCGTGCGGGTCTGGCAAACGGAAAAGCTCAAAGCGGACGCCGCAGCAGCGGAGTGAGACGCTCGGCCAGGCCCTCGGCCCACAGCCGGTAACCCAGCGCCGAGGGGTGATAGCCGTCCTCGGCCAGGTAACGCGGCTCGAACGGCAACTCCAGCGCGCAATACTCTGCCCCCAGACACCCACTGAGCTTGCGCAGCTCGGCGTCGAGCAGGCGCGCGCGCCAGCCCATCAGCTGGCGCAGCAGCCAGGGCAAGGCGCTGAAGTGCTGCAACGGCGGCACCGCGCTGAACGCCACCCGCACCCCGCGCCCGCGCAAGCCGTCGGCCATGCCGGCAAGCGCTCGCATCCAGCGCGCACTCGGCGTGAGATGGGTGGTGTCGTTGACGCCGAATACCAGCAGGGCCAACTCGGCCGGCTCGGCCAGTGCCTGCGGCAGCAGGCGCTCGTGGGCCTGGGCCGCGGTGATGCCGTTCTCGCCGCAGGCCCGCCAGCGCACCGGACGCTGCAGGCGCTCGGCCAGCGCCGCCGCCAGACAGGCGGCCAGGGCCTGATCCAGGCTCGCCACGCCGACGCCGGCCACGGTGGACTCGCCGACCAGCAGCAGGCGCAGCGGCTCGCCGGGCCACTGCGCGCCGCACAGGCCGTGCGTCGCTCCCGCCGCCGGCGGCAGACGTAACGCCGTGCGCCGGGTATGCAATGCCAGCGGCAGCGCCAATGGCAGCAGCGGCAGCGTCGCCAGCCACCACAGCGCGTGCCGGCTCACAGCTGCACGCGTACCGCGCGGGCGCTGCGCAGCGCCTTGGCCCGCGCCGCCTCGATCGACTCGTCGCGCGCCAGGGCCACGCCCATACGCCGCAGGCCCTTGACCTCGGGCTTGCCGAACAGACGCAGCGCGGTGTCCGCCTCGCTCAGCGCCGCGCCCAGATTGGCGAAACTGGCCTGCTGCGAGTCGCCTTCGACCAGAATCACCGCCGACGCCGACGGGCCCATCTGGCGGATCGCCGGAATCGGCAGGCCGAGAATGGCCCGCGCGTGCAGGGCGAACTCGGACAGTTCCTGGGAAATCAGAGTGACCAGGCCGGTGTCGTGCGGCCGCGGCGAGACTTCGCTGAACCACACCTGGTCGCCCTTGACGAACAGTTCGACGCCGAACAGCCCGCGACCACCGAGCGCCTCGGTCACCGCCAGCGCCACGCGCTCGGACTCGGCCTGCGCCTGCGCGCTCATCGCTTGCGGCTGCCAGGACTCCTGATAGTCGCCATTCTCCTGACGGTGGCCAATCGGCGCGCAGAAGCTGGTGCCGCCGGCGTGGCGCACGGTGAGCAGGGTGATCTCGTAGTCGAAGTCGATAAACCCTTCCACGATGACCCTGCCCTTGCCGGCGCGCCCGCCTTCCTGGGCATAGTCCCAGGCGCGCTGCAGGTCGGCGTCGCTCTTCAGCACGCTCTGGCCCTTGCCGGAGGAGCTCATGATCGGCTTGACCACGCAGGGGTAACCGACGGATTTCACCGCCGCGGCGTAGTCCTCGAAGGTGTCGGCGAAATGGTAGGGCGAAGTGGGCAAGCCCAGCTCCTCGGCGGCCAGGCGACGAATGCCCTCGCGGTTCATGGTCAGTTGCGCGGCGCGTGCGGTGGGCACCACGTTGAAGCCCTCAGCCTCCAGCTCGACCAGGGTGGAGGTGGCGATGGCCTCGATCTCGGGCACGATGAAATGCGGCTGCTCGGCCTCGATCACCGCACGCAGGGCAGCGCCGTCGAGCATGTCGATCACGTGGCTGCGGTGCGCCACCTGCATGGCCGGGGCGTTGGCGTAACGGTCCACGCCTATCACCTCGCAGCCCAGGCGCTGCAACTCGATCACCACTTCCTTGCCGAGCTCGCCGCAGCCGCACAGCAGCACGCGGGTCGCGGAAGGCGACAGGGGGGTTCCAATACGGGGCATCAAGGGTTCCTCGAACAGAGAATCAGGAAGGCATCAGCAGATGACCGGAGGCGCGGGCGCGCTGCAGACAAAGCTGCAACACCGCGCGCCGCTCGGCGTTGTCCATGCGGCCCCAGCGGGTGATTTCGTCAGCCGTGCGCTGGCAACCGATGCAGACGTCCTGCTCGTCCAGCGCGCAGACCTGCACGCAGGGCGAGCGCACCGGCTTTTCCACATCACTCATCGTCAGGCACCAGTTCGCGGGCATAGCGCTGGGCGTTGTGTACGTAATGGGCGGCGCTGGCCTCGAGCATCTTCCTCTGCTGCTCGGTCAGTTCGCGCACCACCTTGCCGGGGCTGCCCATCACCAGGCTGCCGTCGGGAATCACCTTGCCTTCGGGAATCAGGCTGTTGGCACCGATGATGCAGTATTTGCCGATCCTGGCGCCGTTGAGGATCACCGCGTTGATGCCGATCAGGCTGTAATCGTCCACCGTGCAGCCATGCATCATCACCTTGTGCCCGACGGTGACGCCCTTGCCCAGGGTCAGCGGGAAGCCCATGTCGGTGTGCAGCACGCTGCCGTCCTGCACGTTGCTGTGCTCGCCGATATGGATCAGTTCGTTGTCGCCGCGCAGCACGGCGCCGAACCAGACGCTGGCACCGGCCTCCAGGCGCACCTTGCCGATCAGGTCGGCGCTCGGCGCGACCCAGCTCTCGGGGTGGGCTTCGACACGGGAGCTTCCCAGGCGGTATTTCATGGCTCGGTTTTCCTCGACGGGTTCAACGCAGATGAATGAAGTGTTCGGGCGGCTGGTGCAGGGCGATCTGCGCGTCGTCGTACAGCAGATTGACCAGCTCCACCACCATGATCGCGGTCAGGCCCCAGATGCGGTACTCGCCATAGGTGTAGGACGGCACGTACCAGCTGTGCCCGAGGTAGTCGATACGGTGGGTCAATTCGCGCGGGTCATCGCGGAAGAACGCCAGCGGCACCGAGAACACCGAGGCGATCTCGGCATCGTTGGCCTTGTACTCCACATAGTCTGGCACCAGGCCGACATAGGGGGTGACCTGGATGCCGTGGCGTGACACCAGGCTGCTGAGCGGTCCTATCACCTCGACCAGCCCCGGCGGCAGGCCGATTTCCTCCTCGGCTTCGCGCAGGGCGGTATGCACCAGGTCGCGATCCTCCGGGTCGCGCCGACCGCCGGGGAAGGCCACCTCGCCACTGTGGGTCGACAAACCGCTGGCGCGCAGGGTCAGCACCAGTTCGGGTTCGTCACTGCGGGTGATGGGGACCAGCACCGCCGCCTCGGGGAAGCTGCGCTCGGTCTCCAGAGGGCGCGGCCGATGGCCGCGCACGCGATGGAGCAACTCGTCCAGCATGGGCACACTCGGGGATTGTTATGCCCGGCATCATGGCATGAAAGCGCCGCTGCGCCCAAGCCCGAAGACAGGGCAAGGCGGCCGAGTTGGCAGGCTTGCCGGCCATGCCGCCGGCGCGCCAAGATAGTCCCAACAGGCCGAGGACAAGCCATGAAATATTGCAGCCAATGCGGCCAGCCGCTGACCCGGGCGATCCCCGCCGGCGACAACCGCCTGCGCCACGTGTGCAACCACTGCCATACGGTGCACTACGAGAACCCGCGCATCGTTGCCGGCTGCCTGCCGGTGTGGGGCGAGCAGGTGCTGCTGTGCCGCCGCGCCATCGAACCGCGCCGCGGCTACTGGACCCTGCCGGCCGGCTTCATGGAAAACGGCGAAACCATCGAGCAGGCGGCGGCACGGGAAACCCTGGAGGAGGCCTGCGCGCGGGTGCGCGACCTCAATCTCTACACCCTGTTCGACCTGCCGCATATCAGCCAGGTGTACATGCTGTTTCGCGCCGAGCTGGTCGACCTGGATTTCGCCGTGGGCGAGGAAAGCCTCGAGGTGCGCCTGTTCGCCGAAGCGGAAATCCCCTGGTCGGAGCTGGCTTTCCCGACCATAGGCCGTACCTTAGAATGTTTCTTCGCCGACCGCCGGCAGAACCTGTTTCCGGTGCGCAACGAGCCGCTGGAAGCCCTGCGCGCTCATTACCGACCCCGTTGACCCCTTGCCGAGAAGTATTCCGATGCGCTGGCTGTTGCCCCTGTTGTGCCTGACCCTCAGCCTGAACGTGCAGGCCAACGCCACCCCCATCGACGCCACGCGCCAGGTGGACAAGGTGCTGGTGCTCAAGTCCGAACGCCAGCTGCACCTGCAGCGACGCGGCGAGACCATCAAGTCCTACCGCATCTCCCTCGGCAAGCAGCCCAACGGCGCCAAGCAGCGCGAAGGCGACCTGCGCACGCCGGAAGGCTTCTACTGGATCGATTGGCGCAAGGCCAGCGACAAGTACCAGCTATCGCTGCACATCTCCTACCCCAACGCCCGCGACCTGGCCAACGCGAGCCAGGCCGGCGTGCCGCCGGGCGGCATGATCATGATCCACGGCACGCCGCTGGACGAGGAATACCCCGAGTGGTTCTTCCATACCCTGGACTGGACCGAAGGCTGCATCGCCATGAAGAACGACGACATGCGCGAGGTGTGGGAGCTGGTCAAGGACGGCACGCTGATCGAGATCCGCCCCTAGGTGTCGCGGGGCCGCCCAGGCCATGCGCACCGCATGAACGATATCTCCGCATCGCCCCCTACTAGAACTGCAGATCCGACAGGCGCCAGACATCGAACGCCGGCGTCTCGTAGGGATGGGCCTGCTTGAGCGCCTTGACCGCGTCGTGGATCAGCTCGTCGGCCACCACCAGCTCGACCTTCCACTCCGCCACCTGCTCGACGCCACCGATCTGGCCGAGAAACGGCTGGCTGCCCTCCAGCGCACGGAACTGGCCCTGGCCGAGCGCCTGCCAGCAGCAGCTGTCGTAGCGGCCGATGCGGCCGCCGCCGGCGGCGAACACCGCCTTCTTCACCGGCTCCAGATGGCTTTCCGGCACGTAAAAACACAGTTTGTACATCAAGTTCTCCGCAGATGGGGCAACCGAACAACAGACAAGCCATGATGCTGAAATGATGGCATTTTGCCTCAGCGCAATACTGAGAACCACCTCGGAAATTCCGCATCCGCCAGCTCGTTCGTTAGTTTCGACTCGCCGCCCGGGCAGGCGTTCCGCGGTCTCAGGCCTTGCCGATAAAGCGCCGCCACTTGTCGCCCAGACCGGGCGCCGGCGGACTGTGGCTGCCATCGCAATAGGGTAGATCGGCCGAACGGCCGCAGCGGCAGAGCAGCAGACGCTGTTCGCGCTCGGCGGTCAGCCGCAACGCCTCGGCGCAGGTGCGGTTGCAGTCGGGCAAGGCCGAGGAAGCTCCGCAGCGGCAGAGGCGCAGGCAATCCCCCGGACGAACCAGGCGGACTTCGGGAAGGATGGGTGGAGCATCGTCGGCCATGGGGGGGCCTGCCGGTGTAGCCCGGATGAAATCCGGGAGGGATTGCACGTGCTTCCCCGGATTGCATCCGGCGAGGGGATTTGCAAACCCTCTCCCGCATGCGGGAGAGGGTCAGCGGAAGGCCGCTGCGCGGCCGCTTTTAGTTCACCCAGACGCGGGCGTTGCGGAACATGCGCATCCAGCCGCCGTCTTCCTGCCACTCGTCCGGGCGCCAGGAGTTCTGCACAGCGCGGAACACCCGCTCCGGGTGCGGCATCATGATGGTCACACGGCCGTCGCGACTGGTCAGGCCGGTGATGCCGCGCGGCGAACCGTTGGGGTTGGCCGGGTAGCTCTCGGTGACCTTGCCGTGGTTGTCGACATAGCGCAGGGCCACGGTGCCGGACAGATCGGCTTCCAGCAGCGCCTCCTCGCTCTCGAACTCGGCATGGCCTTCGCCGTGGGCGATGGCGATCGGCAGACGCGAGCCGGCCATGCCCTGCAGGAAGATCGACGCCGATTCCTGGATCTGCACCATGGCCACGCGCGCCTCGAACTGCTCGGAGCGGTTGCGCACGAAGTGCGGCCAGAACTCGGTGCCGGGAATCAGCTCGTGCAGGTTGCTCATCATCTGGCAGCCGTTGCACACGCCGAGGGCGAAGCTGTCGCGCCGCTCGAAGAAGCCCTGGAAGGCATCGCGCGCGCGGGCGTTGAACAGCACGGACTTGGCCCAGCCCTCGCCGGCGCCAAGCACGTCGCCATAGGAGAAGCCGCCGCAGGCCACCAGGCCCTTGAACTCTTCCAGGCTGACGCGCCCGGCGAGGATGTCGCTCATATGCACGTCGACGGCGGCGAAGCCGGCGCGGTCGAACGCCGCGGCCATCTCCACCTGACCGTTGACGCCCTGCTCGCGGAGGATCGCCACCTGCGGCCGCACGCCCTTCTTGATATAGGGCGCGGCCACGTCCTGGTTGACGTCGAAGCCGAGCTTGACCGACAGACCGGGGTTGTCCTCTTCCAGCAGCAGGTCGAACTCCTGATCGGCGCCCTGAGCGTTGTCGCGCAGGCGCTGGATGCGGTAGCTGGTCTCGGCCCACTGACGCTGCAGCAGGCGACGCTCGCCGGCGAACACCGGCTCGCCGTTGAAGCTGATGCCGATTTCGCCGTTGTTCACCGCCTGGCCGATCACCGCCACACAGTCACCCAGACCGGCGGCGCTGAACTGCGCCAGCACTTCCGGGGTGGCGTCCTGGCGCACCTGGATCACCGCCCCCAGCTCTTCGTTGAACAGCACGGCCGGCAGCTCGGCGCTGGCGTCGGCCAGCGCGTCGAGGTTCAGCGCCAGGCCGCAGTGACCGGCGAAGGCCATTTCCAAGACGGTGGTCAGCAGACCGCCGTCGGAGCGGTCATGGTAGGCCAGCAGATGGTCGTCGGCGTTCAGGCCCTGAATCACGGCGAAGAAGGCCTTGAGGTCCTCGGCGTCGTCGAGGTCCGGCGCCTGCTGGCCGATCTGCGCATAGACCTGCGCCAGGATCGAGCCGCCCATGCGGTTCTGCCCGCGGCCGAGGTCGATCAGGATCAGGTCGGTCTCGCCCTTGTCCATGCGCAGTTGCGGGGTCAGGGTCTGGCGGATGTCCTGCACCGGGGCGAAGCCGGAGATCACCAGCGACAGCGGCGCGGTGACGCTCTTGTCGACGCCCGCGTCCTGCCAGCGGGTCTTCATCGACATGGAGTCCTTGCCCACCGGAATGGTGATGCCGAGCTGCGGACACAGCTCCATACCGACCGCCTTGACGGTGTCATAGAGACGGGCGTCTTCGCCGGGGTGGCCGGCGGCTGCCATCCAGTTGGCCGACAGCTTGATGTCGGACAGCTTGCCGATACGCGCCGCGGCCAGGTTGGTGATGGTCTCGCCCACCGCCATGCGGCCCGACGCCGGGGCGTCGAGCAGCGCCAGCGGGGTGCGCTCGCCCATGGCCATGGCTTCGCCGGTATAGACGTCGAAGCTGGTGGCGGTCACGGCGCAGTCGGCCACCGGCACCTGCCAGGGGCCGACCATCTGGTCGCGGGCCACCAGGCCGGTGATGCTGCGGTCGCCGATGGTGATCAAAAAGCTCTTGCTGGCCACGGCCGGGTGACGCAGCACGCGCTCCAGCGCTTCGTCGATCGCCACGCCGGCGGCGTCGAAATCATCGCCCTGCTCGGCTTCGCGGGCGACGCTGCGGTGCATGCGCGGCGGCTTGCCGAGCAGCACTTCCAGCGGCATGTCCACCGGCGTGTTGCCGAAGTGGCTGTCGGTCACGGTCAGCTGCGGTTCGGCAATGGCCTCGCCGACCACGGCGAAGGGGCAGCGCTCGCGTTCGCAGATGGCCTTGAAGCGCTCGAAGTCGGCCGCGTCGACCGACATCACGTAGCGCTCCTGGGATTCGTTGCACCAGATTTCCAGCGGGCTCATGCCCGGCTCGTCGTTGGGCACCTTGCGCAGCTCGAAGCGACCGCCGCGGCCGCCGTCGTTGATCAGCTCCGGCAGGGCGTTGGAGATGCCGCCGGCGCCGACGTCATGGATGAACTTGATCGGGTTGGCCTCGCCCAGCTGCCAGCAGCGGTCGATGACCTCCTGGCAGCGGCGTTCCATTTCCGGGTTCTCACGCTGCACCGAGGCGAAGTCCAGGTCGGCCGAGCTGGCGCCGGTGGCCATCGACGAGGCGGCGCCGCCGCCCAGGCCGATCAGCATGGCCGGGCCGCCGAGCACGATCAGCTTGGCGCCGACGCTGATTTCACCTTTCTGCACATGGTCTTCGCGGATGTTGCCGAGGCCGCCGGCGAGCATGATCGGCTTGTGGTAGCCGCGCACTTCCTCGCCGCGCGGGCTCTGCACGGCCTGCTCGAAGGTGCGGAAGTAGCCGTTGAGCGCCGGGCGACCGAACTCGTTGTTGAACGCGGCGCCGCCCAGCGGGCCCTCGATCATGATGTCCAGCGCGGTGACGATGCGCTCGGGCTTGCCGTAGGGCTTCTCCCAGGGCTGCTCAAAACCGGGGATGTTCAGGTTGGAGACCGAGAAACCGGTCAGGCCGGCCTTGGGCTTGGCGCCGCGACCGGTGGCGCCCTCGTCGCGGATCTCGCCGCCGGAGCCGGTGGAGGCGCCGGGGAAGGGGGCGATGGCGGTCGGGTGGTTGTGAGTTTCCACCTTCATCAGGATATGCACCGGCTCGACGCTGGCGCCGTACTCGCGAGTCTCCGGGTTGGGGAAGAAGCGCCCGGCGGTGAAACCTTCGATCACCGAGGCGTTGTCCTTGTAGGCGCTGAGTACGCCTGCGCGGTTCATCTCGTAGGTGTTCTTGATCATGCCGAACAGCGACTTGTCCTGAGCCTGACCGTCGATGTCCCAGCTGGCGTTGAAGATCTTGTGCCGGCAGTGCTCGGAGTTGGCCTGGGCGAACATCATCAGCTCGATGTCGTGCGGGTTGCGCCCCAGCTCGGTGAAGCTCTTGACCAGGTAGTCAATCTCGTCCTCGGCCAGGGCCAGGCCCAGATCCTGGTTGGCCTGCTCCAGCGCGGCGCGGCCGCCGCCGAGGATGTCCACCGCGGTCAGCGGCTTGGGCTGGGCATGGCTGAACAGCGCCGCGGCGTCTTCCAGGGCGTTCAACACCAGTTGGGTCATGCGGTCGTGCAGCAAGGCGGCGACGGCGGCGCTGTCGGCCTCGCTCAGCTCGCCGGCCACGTAATAGGCGATGCCCCGTTCCAGGCGCTGGATCTTGGCCAGACCGCAATTACGGGCGATGTCGCTGGCCTTGCTCGACCAGGGCGAGATGGTGCCGAAGCGCGGGATGGTCAGGAACAGCTTGCCGCTGGGCTCCTGCACCGGCACGCTGGGGCCGTACTTGAGCAGACGGGCGAGCACCTGTTCCTCATCGGCGTTGAGCACGCCGGTGACGTCGGCGAAATGCGCGAACTCGGCATACAGCCCGGTCACGGCCGGCACCTTGCTGGTCAGTTGCTCGAGCAATTTGCCATGGCGGAAAGCGGAAAGGGCGGGAGCGCCGCGCAGAATCAACATCGTCGGAACAGCCTCTGGGAAGGGGGAGTGCTAGAGGCCGTGCATTCTAGCCTAAAGCGCCGCCCGCGGCACCCGTGGCCTGGCGCTTTCAAGACGGATGCGCGCTAGCAGAGAAGCGCGCCGCTGTCGAGATATGGCGCCGCCAGCGCTTTGCGTATACTGCGCCGATGTTTGCACGACCTGCGATACGCATGCGTTGCGCCACAGGGCTGTTGGCGATTGGAATCCTCCTGATGCTCGGCGGCTGTGGCGAAGAACTCAAGCCCAGCGTACTCGAGCAGGTAAAGGCGGAGGGTGAGCTGCGCGTGATCACCCGCAACAGCCCGGCCACCTATTTCCAGGACCGCAACGGCGATACCGGCTTCGAATACGAGCTGGCCAAGCGCTTCGCCACCGATCTGGGCCTGCAGCTGAAGGTCGAAACCGCCGACAACCTCGGCAGCCTATTCGCCAGCCTCGGCCGCCCCAACGGTCCGGTGCTGGCCGCCGCCGGACTGGTGGAAACGCCGGCGCGGCAGAGCCAGGCGCGCTTCTCCATTCCCTATCTGGAAGTCACCCCGCAGGTCGTCTACCGCCAGGGCCAGCCACGCCCGACCAAGGCCGCCGACCTGGTCGGCAAGCGCATCCTGGTGCTGGCCGGCAGCAGCCACGCCGAACAGCTGGCCGCCCTCAAGCTGGAATTGCCGGAGCTGGCCTTCGAGGAATCCGACGCGGTGGAAGTGGTCGACCTGCTGCGCATGGTCGACGAGGGCCAGATCGACCTGACCCTGGTCGACTCCAACGAGCTGGCGATGAACCAGGTGTACTTCCCCAACGTGCGCGTCGCCTTCGACCTCGGCGATGCCAACCACATGCGCTGGGCGGTGGCGCCCGGCGAGGACGACAGCCTGCTGCAGGAGGCCAACGCCTTTCTCGAGCGGGCCGAGGCCAACGGCACCCTGCAACGCCTGAAGGAGCGCTACTACGGCCATGTCGACGTGCTCGGCTACGTCGGCGCCTACACCTTCGCCCAGCACCTGCAAAAGCGCCTGCCGCGGTACGAACAGATGTTCCGCCAGGCCGCCCGCGCCAACCAGGTGGACTGGCGCCTGCTGGCCGCCATGGGCTATCAGGAATCGCTGTGGCAGCCCAACGCCACCTCCAAGACCGGCGTGCGCGGGCTGATGATGCTGACCCAGCGCACCGCGCAGTCGGTCGGCGTGTCCAATCGCCTCGATCCCAAGCAGAGCATCGACGGCGGAGCACGCTACTTCGTCCAGGTCTACGAGCAGCTGCCGGAAGGCATCGAGGAGCCGGATCGCACCTGGTTCGCCCTGGCCGCCTACAACGTCGGCGGCGGCCACCTGGAGGATGCGCGCAAGCTCACCGAGGCCGAGGGACTGAACCCCAACAAGTGGGCCGACGTGCAGAAGATCCTGCCGCGCCTGGCGCAAAAGCAGTGGTACAGCAAGACCCGTTACGGCTACGCCCGCGGCGGCGAGCCGGTGCATTTCGTGCGCAACATCCGCCGCTACTACGACATTCTCACCTGGGTGACCCAGCCGCAGCTGGAAGGCACCCAGGTGGCCGAGCGCGGCGTGCACCTGCCGGGCATCGACAAGCGCCAGCCCAGCGAAGAGACCCCGCCACTCTGATTCAGCCGCGCCGAACCTTGAAAAACGCCTTCAGCAACGCCCCGCTCTCCTCCGCCAGCAACCCACCCTCCACCAGCACCCGGTGATTGAGAAAGCCCTGCTCGAAGAACTGGCCCTGGCTGATCGCCACCCCGGCCCGCGGCTCGCTGGCGGCGTAGACCACGCGGGCGATGCGCGCATGCACGATCAGCCCGGCGCACATGCTGCAGGGCTCCAGGGTCACGTACAGGGTGCTGCCGGGCAGGCGGTAGTTCTGCGCGGACTCGGCCGCTGCGCGGATCGCCACCATCTCGGCATGGGCGCTGGGGTCACTGCGCGAGATCGGGCAGTTGAAGCCGCGCCCGACGACCTCGCCCGCCTGCACCAGCACTGCGCCCACCGGCACCTCGCCCTGCTCCGCGCCCAGGCGTGCCTGGGCCAGCGCCTCACGCATGAAATGCTCGTCGCGCGAGCGGTCGATGATCTGCGGTCTTTTCATTGAATCAATCCGTAGGGCGGAAAACCGCGCGGCGGTTTCCACCCATCAAGCTTGCGGCTGCCAAAACGGCGCCCACCCTACACCACTTCGATCGCCGCCATCAGCCCGGTTTCCATATGGTCGATGACGTGGCAGTGGAACATCCACACCCCGGGATTATCGGCCACCAGCGCCACCCTGGCGGTCTCGTTCCTGCCCAGCAGATAGGTGTCGGTGAACCAGGGCTCCGCGATGCGTCGGCGGTTGGAGCCCAGCACCTTGAAGGTCATGCCGTGCAGATGAATGGGGTGCTGGTACTGGCTGAGGTTGCGCAACTCGAGGATATAGCTCCGGCCGCGCTGCAGGGTGGCGATGGGCCGCTCGTAGCAGTTCTTGTCGGCGATATCCCAGGCCTGGCCGTTGATCTGCCAGAAACTGTGCGCGGCGCCCTGCTCCAGGCCGACCGAGACGGCGCCGGCCCACTCGAAGTTGAAGCGCAGGGTCTCGGCACTGGCCAGGTCCGGCTCGGCCACCGGGTTGGCCGGCAGCGCCGCCGGCCAGTCACCGGCCGGCTCGCTGGACGCCACCGAACTCAGGGTGGCCAGACGCAGCGGGCCGTTGCGCAGCGACAACGCCTGCCCGGCCGGCGGCACCTTGAGGCCCAGCTCGATACGCATGCCCGGCCCCAGCCAGTACTCCTTGCCCAGCGGCCGCGGCGTCACCGGATTGCCGTCCAGCGCGTAGATGCGCGCCTCGCCGCCCGGCAGGTTGAGGCGATAGGTCAGGGTGTTGTCCAGGTTGAGCAGACGCAGGCGCACCACCTGGCCGGCCGGCAGTTCCACAGTCGGCGCATGCACGCCGTTGACCGTGCTCAGCACACCGGGCGTGCCGCCGCGCGCCGCCTCGCGCGGCACGCTGAAGGCGGTGAAGGCGCCCTGCCCATCCACGTGCCAGCTCTTCAGGCTCAGCGTGCGCTCGTGGCGAAAGCCGGTGGGCTGACGCTCCTCGACGATCAGCGGGCCGACCAGACCGCGCCCCATCTGCTCGCCGCTAGCGGTATGCGGGTGATACCAGAAGCTGCCGGCATCCGGCACGCGGAACACATAGTCGAAATACTCCCCCTGCAGCACCGGCAACTGCGAGAGATAGGGCACGCCGTCCATCTCCAGCGGCAGACGAATGCCGTGCCAGTGAATGGTGGTGGGCTCCGCCAACTGGTTGATGAAGCGCACGCGCAGCCAGTCGCCCTGGCGTGCGCGCAACTCCAGCCCCGGCGCCTGGCCGCCATAGGCCCAGGCCGGCGTCTGGTGCCCGGGTACCAGCTCGATATCCAGCGGCGCGGCGATCAACTCGTAGTCGTGGCTGGCGCTCTGGCTGCGGCGCAACCAGTAACCGGCACCGCCGAGGGCGAGCAGGCTGACGCCGCCGAGGCCGGCGAGAATTTGTCTGCGGGAAAAGGTCATGGTCGTATCCGTGGCCCGGCGGCAATCCGGGAAGGCCGCACCCGGCTGGCATCCGGGCTATAAGTTGCGACATCTTCTCATTTCCAACGCCAGGCTGACGACCCCGGATACGAGACAGGTTGCCGCAGCGGCCGACAAAAACGACAAGGGCAGCTTGCGCTGCCCCTGTCGGTCACTTCACTCCCACTCGATCATCAACAAGCCACCCGAGCCCGCTTGGCTAAAGGGATTGGCTGAAATTGATATGGGGCTTACCGTCACCTCTACCGTCAATCGCGTAGAGCTTTTGCTGACGCGGGAGATAGATCGATTTGCGGGGTGACGGCTCTGGCGAAACTATCCTCAATCAGCCCTCATATTATCCGTACCCTGCCCCCGAGACGAGCCCGAACATGGCGCCGCCGAATCAGAGTGGTCTGTCCCTGAACAGGTGGACAGGTAGTTAGAGCTACTGCTCGCATTTCGCCGCTCAAACTCCGTCGATCAGAAATAGCCCTGCGTCGAGTAGCGACGGCGGTGATTGTAGAAGCGGATGTATCTCTTGGTAGCTAGCGTAGCGCGTCAGGCACGCTCGCCTGGCCTTCAGCGAACGGAAGAAACTTTCCATCGCCGCATTGTCCCAACAGTTTCCCCCGCGCGAATGGCTGGGCACGATGCAATGCCGGCGCAGCAATGCCTGATAGTCATAGGCGCAGTATTGGCTGTCGCGATCCGAGTGCAGCAGTACTTGCGCCTGTGGTTGGCGGCCTGCAGCAACAATTTCCAGCGCGGCGTGTACCAGGGCCTGCTGCATGCGGTGGTGTATCGCCCAGCCGACGACGGCGCATGAATAGAGATCGAGCACAACCGTCAGATACAGCCGGCCCTGTTCAGTTCGCACGTAGGTCATGCCCGAGATCCGGTGCCGATTGAATCGCCCCTGCAAACATGCGAGTTGCAGAGCGGCCGTTTCACAATTTCAGCGCCTTATCAGAGTTCCCCCCAAGATTGGTCTTGGCCGGCAGCGTTGCCGCCAGCCAAGACGCCTCCATATAGTTAGTTATCCTCCTCTGCATATACAGAGTTTTCATCACGTTCGCGGTAGGCCTTTCTGAACTTGAAGAGCTCTTCAAAAAACTTATCTGCCACATCAGTGTCAGGCTTAAGCTCAACGTTTTGAGGAACAACAGAGTATCCACACTCGCTATGGGCGGTAATGGTACCGCTGTTAGGCAGTGCAATGGCTTGCACATAGTTAGGGTCTGCTAATGAAAAATGTTGAACTAAATCCGACTCAGAGTTTTCAATTCCTGAGATTCGTATAGTTGCCTGCCGACAGGCAGAAGCAAAAAATACACCACTCGCCTCTAGTAAAAAACCAGGAGCACTAACATGCTTGATATCAATTGCATCTGGTGGCACCTCAGCTACAGAGATAGAGGCGCTCACGCCCCACTCAGATGTCTTTAGCAGCTCTCTTTCGCACGCAGTTCTCTGGCAGCTCTTTATTATTTGACTAGCATCCACTACCGCAGGAAACTTCTTAAGTTTGCTTTTTTCCTCTGCCTCTCCTTTTTGGCTGATAGGAATTTGTGCAATCGTACCTAACAGTTTAAATGCAGACTCAATAAACTCAGTTCGCTTATCCTCAACGGAAACCGATAGCGACTGCACAAGCTGAGTGTTTTCGACTTTTGTAAGAGCAATTTGCGTCTTAACACCGTACCACCGATTCCATGGCGTTATGCCAAAAGAATAATTTGGATCTTCAATTTTTCGCAGCAAAACCTCTATTGCGCTTGTTTCCTCCCCACCTGCATCGTTATTTCTTCTAGAAATCGTAAGCTGTGTCTTTGCAAGCATATATGTGTCAGCAGTTTTGCTGATTTTCTCTCGCTCACCGCCTTGACTGTATAGCGTGTACTTAGTGCTGGGAACCGCGCAGCCGTAGAGAGCTGCCACGGTAAAGGTGAATGAAAGCCATGGTAGCAGACGCATTTGAAAGCTCCTTTTGGTTGGTCTACGATCAGAAAATGTAGCACATGAATCTAGAGCAAGGGTCTCAGGAGCATATGATGGACCGAGCCAAACCTTTCTTGGCTTCAACTACGGGGTTTATTTTGGCTTTCGTATGCTCAGCGGGGTCAACCAAGGCTGATCAGGAATTGCTGGAATTCTACGCCGAGCCGGATGGATATATCTCAGTAGATAAGTATGGCGCGGTAAAAAGAAAAACCAGATGGGACGATCCTGTAATCAATGTGTGTTGGGATGAATCCCCAAAAACGAAGACCGAAGAATACTACAGAATTGTTGTTGAACGGGCGGTTGTATCAAGCTGGCCTAAGCACTCAGATGTAAGATTTATTGGGTGGCATATTTGTAAAGAGCGCAGAGAGAGAGGGATTCATATCGTTGTCAGGGACGAGGCGCCGCGAACTAAAGGCTTGGGGCGTTATCTGGATGGCAGACCAGAAGGCATGGTTTTGAATTTTGATTTTAATAAGTGGCGACCTGCATGCCGCGTTGACAAGTCCAAAGACGACTGTGTTAGATACCTAGCCGTACATGAATTCGGCCATGCTCTTGGATTCATTCACGAACATGTCAGAAGTGACGCCCAGGAATGCTCAGCCGATATTGAGAGCATAGGGGCCAAAGGAGTTAAAATCATCTCGGAATATGATGAGAAATCAATAATGAATTACTGCTCACCAACATGGACTATGTATAGCGTGGCTGAGAGATCAAGCGAGGATGATACGCTTGAGATACTCAGCCCTTTAGATAAATACTCGGTCGCCAAGTATTATAAGATTAAGTCAAAAGCTAGTCAGATGCCTGTCGCTATGGAGGATGAGTAAACATGATGAGCTTTAGCGCAGGGAGGTTTTTGGCGCTTATTGTTTGCTCGTGCTTTGCCAGCATGGCTGACTCAAGTGAAATCCCAAGAACTCAATACTTGGATAGCGTGGCAGCAATTTTATCGGAAGCAACTCTTTATAATGGTGAAACAGAACATTCGGGGGGATCCGGCTTTGTAGTTTCAAACAACGGAGAACTGCTCACTGCGTTACATGTTACTGGCAACCCGGATCTGTATGAAAAAATCAAGCTAAAAATATATTTCCCCAAAATCGCTAGAGGTAAATGGGTATTTCAGGGGCCGTACAGTGCGCGCGTAAAAGAAAAATACCCCGAATATGATCTTGCCTTGGTTCAACTGGATGACATTTCGTATGCCGCTGCACTTCCGGTAATGGGCCTTAAATTTATCGATTCAATGGATGTTGGTGATTCACTTAGCGGTCTTGGCTACAATGTTCTACCCGATCCACCTAAGAACTTTCCCCCTTCGCTTATATCAGCAAAATTCTCCAACCCTCTTGGCCAGCCGCCCTTTGGAGTTGTTGAGGAAAGAAGCTTAAACAACGGCACTAGTGGCGGCCCCTTGTTTGGAGTTAATGATGATCTAGTGACCGCAGTATGGCATGGTAGATTTTCCAGCTACGTTGGTATAGGCGGACAAATTCAGCCTCTAACAGGTATGTCACTAATCATTCCATTAACCAGCCAGGTTCGCTCGTGGCTTGCTGCACACAAAGTTGCGTTTAGCGAGAAGCGCCCAGAGTACGAATTCCCAGATATAAATGGCACCTCAGAGATTGAGATCGATAGTAATCGGTTAAAGCTATCCGTTCCTAACGATCCTGGTTCAAGGCTATTCGTGGCTGCGCCATTTGGAACTGAAGTGATTGACGCCAAATATGAAAGTATTGCTAGTACTTTGCGGTGTGAGCCAGGAAATTATGGAGTGGTTTGTGGCAAGACTCTTGATAAGCAGATGATCTCTCTTAAAACAGAATCTGGCAGGGTAGCTTATGCAGATCCACCATTGCGAGAGGGGAAAATCAGGTTAACTCTTAAACGAGCTGAGAAAGCGCCTAGCTTTTTGCTACAGACAGTAGCATTTGAAGCGAAAATTTCCGACGCGCAGAATGAAGCGCAGGAACTTGTACGTTTTCAGCCTAATGAAAATGGCTCGGTACTTGCCGCCAACGTTAGCTTTGATAAAGAACACAGCAACATTAAAGAATTTATAGAAAATGGAGCATTTGTTGTGTCTAGCGTTCCAGAGAGACGGTCGGGATTCGGAGGGGTGTTATACCGCGTATTCTTCAAAGATAGCGAGATCACTGAGGCGTCGACTCAAGTCATTCGCGGTACTGCTGTACTTGTGATTGGAGAAAGAGGTGCGAATATTACAGCGAAGGAGATCAACACAGCTTTAAACTTTGATCCCAGACTTGAAGAGGCTAAGCCCGCTGCCTCAGAGAAATACATCAAGGATGATGGAGTAAGGTAGCCTGGGATGTCCTGCGTATGCCCATTAACATTATCGTCACTTCTGGCGATGCTTGGTACATAAAATTTCTAGGCGGAAAAGGCAAGTGCTACCAGCGCTTGATCAATCTGATGCCACCGCATCAGACATACATTGAGTCCCACCTTGGCGGCGGCGCCGTCATGCGCAACAAAAAACTGCGCCGCGGAACATCGGCCTAGACCTTGATGCCAGGGTCATTGAGCTATGGCAGTCACAGCTTTCTGGAGTCTGTGAACCCTACCAAGTCGATGCTGTGTCGTTTCTGGAGAGGCATTCGTTCGAGGGCCAGGGGCTATGGTCTGAGGGTGTCCGAATGATCGTGGAACAGGTGTCCGGGTCAGCGTGGGCTGAGTGTCCCAATGGCATGGAGTCCGCACCGTTCCCGGCAAACGCACACAGACCGGGGGGCGGCCATTGGCGCTAACTCCAGCAAGAGAACGATGCGCCGCAGATCGTGACACCTCTCCTGATCGCAGTTATCTCCAGCCTGCCCGACCCAGCTCCGGGATCGGTGCCAACTCCAGCCTAGGAAACCGCAGAAACATCGCAGCGCTTGTACCCTAGGCGACCAGCTCTCCGATGTGTGCCGTCAACGGCGCGGGGGGGGGTCACCTTGCTCACTGAGAGTTTTGAACTGACCCAGCTTCGGTCATAAGCCCTCATGCATCCTCGCTGTCAGACTTGTAGAAAAGATCCCAGCTGCTCTGGTGCGTGACGCGGGGGTCTTGTCCGTATACCGGGGCAGACGTGAGGCCGAGAGATTTCCTCTCTTCCAGATGACGCTCCCACGGGCGATCAGTGCCTAGTACCCGACCCAGGTGCTCAACACGAGACTCCTCTCGGCGCTCCCACGCACTGACAAGCTCCTGATACTCATCGCTGGTTGCCAGTCGATAAGCCACGTCAACTAGATCGCTTCCAACCCAATGCGCCAAGGGAAGCGTCCTCTCAACTGCCGCAAGGCGCGCTTCATCGCTTTCCAGAGCGACCTCACCCTCTTCATACAGGCGCTTTGCCAGGGCAATGGCCTTGCTGAAATACGCATCCGCACCAGGCTGCTCCGCATGAAGAAACTCAGGGAAGGTCAGCGCCGTTAATGGCGCCACATGACCATTGGCCGCATCGGTCACACCAGTAACCAGCCAGAACGCGTATTTCGGCCACAGGTGGGCGATCGACTCGATCATGGCTGAGGTCGGCTTCTGCTTGCGCGAGAAAGCACTACGCCACCGGGCGGACGGAATGCCTGTGAGCTGGGAGAGCTTTTCCCAGAAGCCGCGACCAGCGTACGGCGGCTGACTCCAAAGGCTGAGCAGCGCTGAGAACGGCCCTTCGTGCCCCTTCAGGCTCTCAAGGTCAGCCGGAGACATCTGCTCCTTCAGAATCAGAATGACGCGGTCTTCAATCGTGCTTGACATCGTAAGCCTTCGATCATAAAAAGGACTAAATGTCTAAAATATGGACATTTAGTATTTTTTAAGGACTCTTACGCCTTTTTCGCGTAATGAGCGCAGTGTATCGCAAGCCATACAAGGAGTCGCAAGATGACAGTCGAAGAAACCCTGCTGAACCGCTACGGAGGCTCACCACTGCTCTCCCTCGAGCAGCTCGCAGAGGTGCTACATCGCAGCAAAAACGGCCTGAGGATCTCCCTGAGCGGCGACAACGAGCTGTCCGCGAAGCTACGCCCATGCAAGGTCAAGATCGGCCGACGGATCTATTTCAAAACGTCTGCAGTCGCTCGCGTCATCGAAGAAGCCTGACCCCAATGAGCATCAAGGCCATGAACTGGGCATGGGAGCAGCCGCTCCCGCCTGTGCCGAAGCTAGTTCTCATGGCGCTCGCTGATAACGCAGATGATCACGGCTACTGCTGGCCGAAGATGAAGACGATTGCAGCGAAGTGCAGCACTTCGGAGCGCACCGTCCAACGCACTATCAAAACCCTGCTGGCTGCCGGTCTGCTCAAGAAGGACGCTCGATTCGATGCCAGCGGCCGGCAGGTTTCTAACGGCTACACACTCGCTTTGACCTACCCCGACAAATTGTCACCCCCGATTGATGACATCGCCAGGGAGGGTGACACCACTGTCACCCCCGGGGTGACAAAGCTATGTCAGGGGGAGGGTGACATAGCTATGTCACCCCTAGAACCACCATATGAACCCTCATGTGAATCATCAGTACGCCGCACGGCAAAACTGACGCAGCTGAGTGCACCGGAGAGTCAACAGGTCGCCCTGCTGATCAGCTCCGCTCCGGCTGATCAACACCATGCGATCACCACCCAATTGTTGAACGCCTTGGCCAAGGGAGCCATCCGTAGTTCCCCATCACGCTGGTTGAAAGCCGTCATTCGCCGGACAGCGAGCCACGTGCATCCACAGAGTTCGCCAGCGCTGTCGGAAGCGGACTATGTGAAACGGCTGATTCAAGGCGGAATATCGCCTGAGGACGCTCAGCGCATTGCTCAGAAGACCTTTAGTCGCCGTGGAGTCAGCCCCTCGGTGAAACGCTGGGGAGCAGCCTCACCCACCAAACCGCCCAAGACTGCGGCTGAAGGGACAGCTTGAAGCTGACGAGGTACGTCACCGCATTTCCCCATCGCGATTCGTCATGTGTGTCGGTAGACGCTGGCTGCATCACCTGACGCCCGCACTGAGGCAGCACTCCAAATTTCCCCTACGCCACAGTAGGTTGCCATCCTGAAACCCTCGGGCTAGAGTGCGCCCGTCGTGGTAAATCCCACGATCGAGCGTGACAACTCGTGAAGCAAGGGCGCGGCAGCACCAAAGGTGATTAGCAGGCATGTAAGTGCTGAGCTATCGCTTTTCTATGGTGGGCCGTGCGGGGCAGGCTTTTGCCTGGCCGGTTCCCTTGGTTCCCGGTTGTCACCCCCGTACGGTCCACCACCAATCCGCGTGACAACGGTTGGTAGTGGCTCCTTAATCGAACCAAGGAGCATAAGGAATGCGCTACCCCCTTTTTACCCGAGAGCTCCGCCTTGGGCTTCAGGTCTTGCTGTCCACCTCTGATCTGGAGGTGCGCCATGGCTGAGTTCGAATCCTGCGTTGTACCTTTTCCACTGCAGCGAAGCCCGCTGCATGAATCCGAGCGATCTCCCCTACCCTCCGAAGCGGCAGCTGAGCTACGCGGCGTCATGCTCGGTAACCTGCTGGATCAACTGGCTGAACCAGATGGGTTGCAGCCGGAAGATCTACGCGTGCGGATCGCTGCTTACTCAGCCCTGGATCTGCTCGATGAGATGGTCGTGCTCTATCGCCGAGCCCTATCCGAGGCGCGAGGAGGTGCGAGATGAGCAAGGGCGTATTGACCTGCCTTCCACCTCATGATGGCCATCCAGGCGTGGAAATCATCTGGGCCTCCGACTGCAGGGAGGCATTCGACCAAGGTGCCAGGCTGGCTCAGACCTGGCTTGATAATGCTCGCAGCGGCTGGCTCTGGGCAGTCATGATCGCAGAGCGCGACTTGCTACCTTGCGCAATAGAACGGCGAGCCTTTGAAGTTGGCTTCCTTAGCCGTCTACATCAGCGCATATGCTCCCAAAGGTGCGGTAGCAACTCGGGTAAACCTCGTTCCTTGATGCTATGAACCTGCTGCTCAAGAGCCGGCTTGGCCGGCTCATCTATATAAGAAAAACCAGCTCATACTGCAAAGCAAGCTCTAATAGAAGCACTGCATTTCTTTTGCGATTTTGACGATAAGGTCAGAAACTTTTTTCGAGTTATCCTCGTATTCGCCAGTAACTTGCTCCTGACTCTTATTTGCCAAGAAAAAAAGTGCCCGCCCCGCAGCTTGAACCAGTTCAGCCAAGCGTGAACAAGAATCAATTTGGTTCACTAACATCCAACGCTCAATAGCTTTGCTCGACAGCCCAGAGAGTTCTTCCGCACCCCAATTATGCGTGTTCACCATTTGAAGAATGTTGCGCTGAGCATCAATTCTATTATTGAAGTCATTCATTGCTCATCACCACGAGAAGTGAACTCAGCATCCAAGCCTCTATTTTGTCTAACGCCAGTTTGACAAAATCAGCTTCGTCTTGAGATATCATTTTACCTACTCCACGCGTACAGAGAAGTCGCGCCCGCTCCAGGGTTCTGAAGGCATCGTCTGATATCACTAAGCTATTCGCTCCAAGCCGAAGGGCGGAGTAACGCGAGAAATCAGGCTTTCCAGCCCCTAGAGAATAACAAGTGGCAAAATTCCGCACTGCTAGAAAAACCGTCGACATTTCGAAGATCGGGCTATTCGTCATAGCGCGGAGAGCGCTGGCAGAACTCAAAAATAACTCGAAAAATTTCTGGCAATCACGAGTCGCTGACTTATATGCAGCTGGCATTCCCAAATCGCGCAGGTAGTCAGAGTTATTAGATGAATAAAGCAGTTTTGACTCAAGGGATAAATGCCACGCGAAAGGATTACCCTCACTCCATATTTCCGCCAAACGCGAATATGAGTAAACTGAATAAATATCTGGGTTAAATTTATCATTGACTCCGAGCGTAACTGCCAGAAGATCAACGTCAGACTCAGGCGTAACCTCGCCCCTGCAAACTGATCCGAAGGCGTAAATATGTGTAGTCATCGCCGATTGAACCGTTTAACTATAATAGCCATAAAAAAACCAAAAAGAACAAGCCGGACAAATGTGACAAGCGCAATATAATAGGAGGGGAAATTGGCCTGATTTATCGCACCTAAAAACACCTGAGGAGCCAGAATAAACGCATCCGAATAGCTGCGAATAGACGATGGATCACGATAGTTTAAAACGTCGTACATCGTCATAAGTAAGAAAACCACAAGAACAGCTCGAGCCAGTTTCCACGCACCTTCCCCATTCCCCCACAAAAAGTCAAGCAGCTTAAAGTTAATCCACATCAGAAATTGATGCGCTCGATGCCAAGACTTATATTTTTTACGATAATAAGACTCGTTGGATCGCCAGGCCTTATATAGATGCTCCTTGGTAGCATCTAACTCGACCTCAATAGCTTTATTCGCAGAAAGAGCATCCCCGAGCTGTTGATAATTCATACGCAGCGATCGAGCAAACCGGATCTTAAGATTCTCGCTACTAGGGCAACTACTCGAAAGCACTTCATTATTAATATCCGTCCTCTCGAAAATTGCGTACTCGAACTTGCAACCACTAAAAGTTGCACCATGCATATTTGTACCAATAAAACGACACCCCGTAAAATCACAGGAATCAAATTTACAACTTCGCAAATAACAGGCTTCAAACGTGCAATATCTAAAATCCACTCTCGTAAACACACGCCCTTTGGCGACCAGACGCACGAAATTACAATTAATGTAACTTGCATCTGAAACATCAGCGGTAAACTTCTGATCCTTCAACTCAGTCTTACCACTATTTTCTAACATTGATCAATCCCTATAGCCAGGTAAGATTGAGGCGTTTCCAGCCGCGTTCGCAGTTTTTTTCTACTGCCAGTATGGTACTCACAATAGTAACGCACTCCCTTTGACAGGGTAAGATTTCTAACCACCTTACTTCTCGATAGTAGAAAGCACAAATCAACACCTGTCAAAACAGAGCCATGACACTTAAAGACTTGGCTCGAGAATGTGCCGGCATAACGTTAGACGCGATTGGCGCCAGCCCTCATCAAAATCAATCTGCGGCGGCATACAATTTTCCACGTTTTAAGCGTGATGTTGCACTCTTTCAAGACTCAATGGCCATGACCAATACCAAATGACGTACCCATTGTATCAATAACTTTCCCTGGCGACTCACGCAAAAACTCTTTGTATTTTCTCTGGCAATCTATCTTCAACTTCCATAGATAGATTACTGCCAACAACGTAAGTAGATAGGGCAAGCTTCTCGCCAGAGAAATATTGCACCACGGCAAATCGAACCCCGGCACGACACGCACATAAAAATGGTAACTTAGAACCATCAACACCAATGCTATCCCCAGCGCCATCTGAATTCGCAGATGGTATATCATCTTATTTTTCGGTCTATGGGCACCAAAATAATAGTGTATTTCCTTTAGATCTTCTTTACGCAAGAATTGCCGCTCGATATTCGCAATGATGACCAAGTTTCGGTTGTACCAATATGCAGCATCAAACAAATGCGCCATGAGCCAAAGCGCCAAAAGCAAAACTATACATACTGCAAAGTCTAATGGAACGACATTCTTTTCAACTAAAGCAAAAACCGCAAACGCCCCCACTAAAACACCTACACTTTGCCAGACAACCATTATATGGCGATTTATGTCATTGAACATTTGGTCGTACATTTTAAGCAAAAGGTCTTCTCTGCTCACGACTCACCTCCAGTAAATTAAGCACGTCGTCATGGACACTATAATCAGACCAGATCTTATTTATATTTGTGATCGAATCTATCAGACATCTATCATATCCACCAACTGGGTGGCGTCGAAACCTCACTCCATCAAAGTAATCCCCATACCTAGCATCAAGAGTAAACCTGTTGCAATCGATCGAAAAAATTTTCATTTTTTCGGCTAGCGCCCGCTGAGCGTCAGGTCTTCCGCCTAGCAAATGAACAGGCCTATCAAAGCTTTCGATCGATACTTTTGTACCTCCATATCTGGTCGGAACACTGTAGGCAAGCAAGAACTCTTTAGGTATAAGTTCATTTAACCGGCCATTCATCAATATGTCTTTAGGCACAATCGCGACATACCTGCAGTACTGTAGCAGAGCCTCAGCTTCCCTAATAATTTTATCCAAACTAAAAATGCACTCGACATCCCTTGCAATAGTCAGTCTCGGAGTAGTTTCGGCTGCAACCTCAATATGACGTTCATAGCTGTAATTTTTCCAATTGATATCCAAAAACCCTAGCTCACTAAAACTAAAACTTTTGACATCTCGAAGATTTGTATATCTTGCCCCTGGATGCCAGCCATATTCTTTCGCTATTGATATTACCTTCTTACTGTGCGCTACAAATTTCAGGACTTCCATCATGCCTCTCATGAGTAAGGCGTATCAGCGGTGGTTGCTGGAGCGCCGAAATTCACTCATCGGTGTAGCTATACCTGCGCGTGACCAGTTGCGTGAGCCGTAGATAGTAGTGGCGTTTTAGATACGCTTCTAGCGTATGGCCAATTTATAATCAAACTTCCGCGACGCTTGACAAACCAATCGACTGTATGTGTGGTCGAGTACTACCCTGCCGCCCTCCCCCGCGCCCGTGCCATAAGAGAGCCTCCCCTACACCTCTGCCTAACTACTCGCCCCGCAGTTCAGGATTCGCGGAAGAAGTGGAGGGCAAGATAAAAGGGGGCGGCACTCCGTTGGCCCGGAAAGCAGTCTGCACGGGGGTTGGAGACGGCACCCAATCAATGCACCTGCGTGCCGCCTACACCGCAAACCTGCGCCAGCACTGGCTCTGAGGCGTGCCTAACACGCCAAACTACGATCAGGCTGGAGGCTCTCTGGATGGTCTTGCATTGACGGTTAGCAGTCCGGCCAGCTAGCCGATACGCATCGGGTCACCGAGTGGCTCAATGCCATGGTCAAACTCGGCTCATCTTGGTTAAGCTGCCCTCACTTACGCACGATAAAGCCATACAGGGCTTATTAAGTGGGAACGCAACCGAAGGATCGACCATGGCGGCCAGCAGTAACTTTGCCTTTCTCCAGGAGCACGACCCCGTTTTCCTGCAGCTTGCGAGCACAGCCGAGCAGGTCTTCGCCAGCGACCCCAACACCACGCTGATCAAACTGCGCCAACTCGGCGAGGCGCTGGCTCAGGACTTGGCCAGCCGCGCCGGTATCGAGTTCGATGCCACCACCACGCAGGCCGACCTACTCTACAAGCTCAGCCGCGAGATCCAGTTGGATCAGAACATCCGCAGCCTGTTCCACACTCTGCGCGTCGAGGGCAACCGAGCCACCCACGAGTTCCGTACCCAGCACCGCGAGGCTATGGATGGGCTGAAGGTCGGCCGCGCTCTGGCCATCTGGTATCACCAGTCGTTTGGCAAGAACGCTCATGCGTTCAAACCCGGCCCCTTCGTCACCCCCGCAGATCCCAGCGCACCGCTGCGCGATCTGCAAAGCCAGATCGAACAGCTCAAGACGCAGCTCAGCGAGTCCAGCCAGCAACTGGAGAGCAACCAGAAGTTGGCCGACCTGCTCAAGCAGGAAGCTGAAGAATATGCCGTGCTTGCCGAGCAGATGGATGCCGAATCACGCAGCCATAAGCAGCTAGCAGCCGAACACGAAGCCGCGTTGCAAAAGCTGCGCAGTGAGCACGAAAAAAGTCTCAAAGCCCTGCAGCAGCAACTGGCGGCCCAGCCACAAGCCAGCCAACAGGTCGCCAAGCTGACTCAGCAGGCCAGCAGCAGCTTCGATCTATCCGAAGACCTCACCCGCATCTTGATCGACCAGCAGTTGATCGACGCCGGCTGGGAAGCCGACTCTCTCGACCTCACCTACGGCAAGGGAGCGCGCCCGGAGAAGGGCAAGAACAAGGCCATCGCCGAATGGCCCACCAGCAGCCCCAAAGCATGCGCCGACTACGTACTGTTCGCTGGTCTCACGCCCATCGCCATCGTTGAAGCCAAGCGTAAGCGCATCAATATCGCCGATCGTATCCCCCAGGCCGAGCGCTATGCCCGTGAGTTCAACTTGGCGACAGAGCATCAGCAGCCCTGGCTACTGGCCGGCCAAGCTCAGCCCTGGAACGATGGCCAGGGTGGTCACTTCCGCGTGCCCTTTGCCTTCGCCTGCAACGGCCGGCCCTTTATCAAGCAACTCGCCGAACAGTCCGGCACCTGGTTCCGTGACCTGCGCAGCCCGGCCAACACACGCCGTCCGCTGCAAGACTTCCATAAACCGGATGACCTGCTCGACCTGCTAAAACGCAGCCAGGCAGACGCCGAGGCCAAGCTCAAGGCCGAAGGCTTCTCCTACCTCAAGCTGCGCGACTATCAGGAGAAAGCCATCCAAGCCGTGGAGCATTCCCTGGCCAACAATCAGCGTGACTGCCTACTGGCCATGGCCACCGGCACCGGTAAAACCCGCACCATCATTGGCCTGATGTACCGCTTCCTGAAGGCCGAACGCTTCAAGCGCATCCTGTTTTTGGTTGACCGCAGCGCCCTCGGCCAGCAGGCCATCGATTCGTTCAACGACACCACGCTTGAGCAGAACCATACCCTGGCGCAGATCTACGACATCAAAGAGCTGGGCGACATGGCCGCCGAGGCGGAAACCCGCGTCCAAGTCGCTACCGTGCAAGCCATGGTCAGTCGCATTTTCCGCTCGGATAACCCGCCGCCTGTGGGCGAATTCGACTGCATCATCGTCGACGAAGCCCACAGGGGTTACACCCTCGATCAGGAGATGACCGATGGCGAGTTGGCCGTCCGCGATCACAGCCAGTACCTCTCGCAATATCGCCGCGTGCTCGACCACTTCGACGCCTGCCGCATCGGCCTCACCGCCACCCCGGCCAAGCACACCAGCGAGATTTTCGGCAAACCGGTCTTCACCTACAGCTACCGCGAGGCCGTGGCCGACGACTGGCTGGTGGATCATGAACCACCAATCCGCTACGAAACCCAGCTCAGCAAGCACGGTATCCGCTTCGAGAAAGGCGAGTCGGTCAGCGTCATCAATACCCAGACCGGCGAAGTCGACGTAGCCGAGCTGGAAGATGAACTCAGCTTCAACATCGAGTCGTTCAACCGCCGCGTGATCACCCCGGCCTTCGACAAGGTCATCTGTGATGAGCTGGCCAAGGAGCTGGACCCGTTCGGCGAAGAAAAGACCATGATCTTCTGCGTCAATCAGGCCCATGCCGAACGGGTAAAAAACCTGCTCGACGAAGCGTTCAAGGCCGCCTACGGCGAGCAATACAACGAAGCGGCCGTGCGCATCATCACCGGGCAAAGCGACAAGGTTGAGCAGCTGATTCGCCGCTACAAGAACGAGCCCAACCCCAATATCGCCATCACCGTCGACCTGCTCACCACCGGTATCGACGTACCGAAGATCTGCAACCTGGTATTCATGCGCCGGGTGCGCTCGCGCATCCTCTACGAGCAGATGAAAGGCCGCGCCACCCGTCGCTGCGACGACATCGGCAAAACAGTGTTCCGCATCTACGACCCCGTCGACCTTTACGCCAGCCTGGAAGCGGTCGACACCATGAAGCCCCTGGTGAAGAACCCCAACATCAGCCTGGAGCAACTGGTCAGCGAACTCACCAGCGGAGCCAGCCATGACGCACCCGGCAGCCAGGACGACAGCAGCCATGCCCATGACGTGCTCGACCAACTGAGCCAGCGCGTAATGCGTATCCTGCGCAAGGCCCAGCACAGGGCCGAGGACAAACCCACGCTCAAGAAAAAGCTCGATGAGCTGCAAGAAGTGTGGGGCGTTGAGCCGGCCCAATTACATAAACACCTGCACGACCTTGGCCCGCAACAAGCGGCCAACTTCGTCCGCCAGCACAGCCAGTTGCTCAACCAGCTCGCCGCCGTAAGCGCCCTGCTCGGCTCGGAAAACTACCCAGTTATCTCCACCCACAGCGACGAACTGCTGGGGCGCGAGCAGAACTACGGGAAAAACCAGAAGCCGGCTGACTACCTGGAAAGCTTCAACGACTTTATTCGCAGCCAACTTAACCAGTCGGCAGCCCTGAGCGTTGTGGTCAACCGCCCCAAGGACCTGACCCGCGAACAACTGCGCGAAGTCCGCCTGCTGCTCGACCAGCACGGCTTTAGCGAAGCCAGTCTGAAAAGCGCCTGGCGCAATCAGACCAACCAGGAAATCGCCGCCAGCATCATTGGCTACATTCGCCAGGCGGCCATCGGCGAAGCCTTGCTGCCCTTCGACCAACGCGTGGCCAAGGCCATGCAGGCCATCTACGCCCAGCAACCTTGGACGCCTGTGCAGCGCAAATGGCTGGATCGCCTGGCCAAGCAACTGGTGCATGAAGTGGTCATTGATCCGCAGCAGGTCAATGACGCCTTCCGGAACGATGGCGGCCTCAAAGCGCTGGATCGCAACCTGGGCGGCAACCTGGAACGGGTATTGGAAGCGTTGAATGACAACCTGTGGTCGGCTGCGGGATGAAAGGTCCGCAATCCCTCCATTTCAACCAAAGAGAAACCGCCGCACAACATGCGGCAGGCTTTGCTGTACTGCCCTTCCGTCCATCCAAGCAGTGCCAAATACCCTGCAAAACAATGCCAAATCTCTTGCAAAACGATGCACTGGTGCATAACCTCTCACGCAACACACCCGCCATGCCTATGGTTGCTTCGGCAGCTACGCACAATCGGCAAACCGGTCTTCACCTACAGCTACCGCGAGGCCGTGGCCGACGACTGGCTGGTGGATCATGAACCACCAATCCGCTACGAAACCCAGCTCAGCAAGCACGGTATCCGCTTCGAGAAAGGCGAGTCGGTCAGCGTCATCAATACCCAGACCGGCGAAGTCGACGTAGCCGAGCTGGAAGATGAACTCAGCTTCAACATCGAGTCGTTCAACCGCCGCGTGATCACCCCGGCCTTCGACAAGGTCATCTGTGATGAGCTGGCCAAGGAGCTGGACCCGTTCGGCGAAGAAAAGACCATGATCTTCTGCGTCAATCAGGCCCATGCCGAACGGGTAAAAAACCTGCTCGACGAAGCGTTCAAGGCCGCCTACGGCGAGCAATACAACGAAGCGGCCGTGCGCATCATCACCGGGCAAAGCGACAAGGTTGAGCAGCTGATTCGCCGCTACAAGAACGAGCCCAACCCCAATATCGCCATCACCGTCGACCTGCTCACCACCGGTATCGACGTACCGAAGATCTGCAACCTGGTATTCATGCGCCGGGTGCGCTCGCGCATCCTCTACGAGCAGATGAAAGGCCGCGCCACCCGTCGCTGCGACGACATCGGCAAAACAGTGTTCCGCATCTACGACCCCGTCGACCTTTACGCCAGCCTGGAAGCGGTCGACACCATGAAGCCCCTGGTGAAGAACCCCAACATCAGCCTGGAGCAACTGGTCAGCGAACTCACCAGCGGAGCCAGCCATGACGCACCCGGCAGCCAGGACGACAGCAGCCATGCCCATGACGTGCTCGACCAACTGAGCCAGCGCGTAATGCGTATCCTGCGCAAGGCCCAGCACAGGGCCGAGGACAAACCCACGCTCAAGAAAAAGCTCGATGAGCTGCAAGAAGTGTGGGGCGTTGAGCCGGCCCAATTACATAAACACCTGCACGACCTTGGCCCGCAACAAGCGGCCAACTTCGTCCGCCAGCACAGCCAGTTGCTCAACCAGCTCGCCGCCGTAAGCGCCCTGCTCGGCTCGGAAAACTACCCAGTTATCTCCACCCACAGCGACGAACTGCTGGGGCGCGAGCAGAACTACGGGAAAAACCAGAAGCCGGCTGACTACCTGGAAAGCTTCAACGACTTTATTCGCAGCCAACTTAACCAGTCGGCAGCCCTGAGCGTTGTGGTCAACCGCCCCAAGGACCTGACCCGCGAACAACTGCGCGAAGTCCGCCTGCTGCTCGACCAGCACGGCTTTAGCGAAGCCAGTCTGAAAAGCGCCTGGCGCAATCAGACCAACCAGGAAATCGCCGCCAGCATCATTGGCTACATTCGCCAGGCGGCCATCGGCGAAGCCTTGCTGCCCTTCGACCAACGCGTGGCCAAGGCCATGCAGGCCATCTACGCCCAGCAACCTTGGACGCCTGTGCAGCGCAAATGGCTGGATCGCCTGGCCAAGCAACTGGTGCATGAAGTGGTCATTGATCCGCAGCAGGTCAATGACGCCTTCCGGAACGATGGCGGCCTCAAAGCGCTGGATCGCAACCTGGGCGGCAACCTGGAACGGGTATTGGAAGCGTTGAATGACAACCTGTGGTCGGCTGCGGGATGAAAGGTCCGCAATCCCTCCATTTCAACCAAAGAGAAACCGCCGCACAACATGCGGCAGGCTTTGCTGTACTGCCCTTCCGTCCATCCAAGCAGTGCCAAATACCCTGCAAAACAATGCCAAATCTCTTGCAAAACGATGCACTGGTGCATAACCTCTCACGCAACACACCCGCCATGCCTATGGTTGCTTCGGCAGCTACGCACAAATTGAGCGGGTTTTTTATGCCCGATTGTTTTTCCGCATGAAGCCCTTCAGCAAGCCAGCCATTGATATTCCTGCGCAGCTGACCCTGCTCAAACAGCGCGGACTTACCATCCAGGACGAAGCCAAGGCGCACTGCTTTCTGGAAGCGGTCAGCTTCTTCCGCCTCACGCCCTACATGCGCCCATTTCAGCTTTCGGAAGATGCCGACCACGGTTTCAAGCCCGGCACCCGCCTGCAGGCACTCACCCGTCTATATGACTTCGACCGTCGCCTGCGCCTGCTGGTCATGGATGCCATCGAGCGCATAGAAGTCGCGGCCAGAGCCGTTATCAGTAACCACATGGGGCCGCAATATGGCTCGCACTGGTATCTGGAGCCACAGTTCTTCCAGCGCAGCTATCGGCACCAGGCGCTGCTCGACAGCATCCGTAGCAAGCAGGACAAGGCGTTCCAGGATCATCTGCGCGAATGTCAGCGCATCGATGCCTCCCACGCGTCTGACGCCCGCAAAGAGCAGCTCAAGAGCATGCGCGCCAAGGAAAGCTACGCACGCCATTACGCCCTGACCTACAACACCCCCGACCTCATGCCCGCCTGGGCGGCCATGGAAGAAATCACCCTGGGCGATCTCTCGCACCTGTTCAAGGGCCTGGCCCGCGACGCCGACAAAAAGGCCATTGCCAGACGCCTGAAGCTACCAGCTCCGCTGCTGCAATCCTGGCTGCACACCTTGACCACCATCCGCAATATTTGCGCGCATCACGCACGCCTATGGAACCGCGAGTTGGGCATCCGTCCCGAGCTACCCAGGACGGTTAATTTCCCCTGGCCGCAGCACCTGCAACAACCCGGACAACATGCCCGCCTGTTCACCGTGCTGTGCATCCTCAACCTGCTGATGCGCCAGGTTAGCCCGCATACCAGTTGGGACAGGCGTCTGCACGACTTACTGGCAGAATTTCCAGAAACAAACCTACGGGCCATGGGCTTTCCGCCCGACTGGCAGAACGACCCGTTCTGGCAAACACCCGACTAAGCCTCCCTATTTCCGTGAGCCGAATAGCAGATGTATTCGGCTCACACCATGAGCCAATTAGAGATCACCCCATGACCAACTCCGATATCGTCCAGAAGCTCTGGAACCTCTGCGACGTGCTGCGCGACGACGGCATCAACTACAGCGACTACGTCACCGAGCTGGTCTTGCTGCTGTTTATCAAAATGGAATACGAACAGGTCCAGAACAACGAAAGCTTCGCCCACAAGCTGCCCGAGGGGGCGCGCTGGCCGGATCTGGCGGGTAAATCAGGCCTTAACCTGCTGACCTACTACAAGCAAACCCTCCTCGACCTCGGCCAAAACGCCGACCCACTGATCGCCGCCATCTATGCCGATGCTCAAACGCGTCTGAAAGAGCCGCGCCACCTGGAGCAGTTGATCAAAAGCCTGGACGGCATCGACTGGTTCAGCGCTCGCCAGGATGGTCTCGGCGATCTGTACGAAGGCCTGCTGGAAAAGAACGCCAGCGAAACCAAATCCGGCGCGGGCCAGTACTTCACCCCACGCCCGCTGATCGACAGCATTATCAACTGCCTCAAACCGCAGCCCGGTGAAACCATCCAGGACCCGGCCGCTGGCACCGCAGGCTTCTTGATTGCCGCCGACGCCTATATCAAGCGCCACACCGACGACCTCTACGACCTCGATGAGAAAGCCCGTAGCTTTCAGCGCAACAAGGCCTTTGTCGGCATCGAACTGGTGCCCGGCACCCGCCGCCTGGCGCTCATGAACACGCTGTTGCACGGTATGGAAGGCGATGAAGAAGGCGTAGTGCACCTGGGCAACGCCCTTGGCCAAAGCGGGGCCAACCTGCCCAAGGTGGACGTGATTCTCTCCAACCCGCCCTTCGGCACCGCCAAAGGTGGCGGTGGCCCGACTCGCGACGACCTCACCTACAAGACCAGCAACAAGCAGCTGGCCTTTCTGCAGCATATCTATCGCGGTCTGAAACCGGGTGGCCGCGCCGCCGTGGTACTGCCGGACAACGTGCTGTTCGAAGCCGGCGTCGGTACCGAGGTGCGCCGCGACCTGATGGACAAGTGCAGCCTGCACACCATCCTGCGCCTGCCCACCGGCATTTTCTACGCCCAGGGCGTCAAGACCAATGTGCTGTTCTTCCAGAAAGGCACACAGGACAACCCACGCCAGGAACAAGGCTGCACCCAGCGCGTGTGGGTCTATGACCTGCGCAGCAATATGCCCAGCTTTGGCAAACGCACGCCCTTTGGCGCGCAGCACCTCAAGCCCTTCGAAGACGCCTATGGGGATGATCCGAATGGCAATAGCCTGCGTGCCGAGAATGTCCAAGGAATAGGCGAGGCCAGCCGCTTCCGCGTCTTTACCCGCGAGCAGATCCGCGAGCGCGGTGATTCGCTGGATATCAGCTGGCTAAAAGATGCCGATAGCCTGGATGCAGCCGACCTACCCGATCCGGAAGTGCTGGCGGGCGAGGCCATGGCCGAACTAACCGAAGCGCTACATGAACTGGAAGAGTTGATGAAGGCGCTGGGGGCGGGTGATGAAGTGGGGGCGCAGAAGCAGTTGATGGCAGAGGTTATGGGGCTTTCGGTGGTTCAGGAGGCTGGGGATGAGTGAGTTGCCTGCAAGCTGGGTCAAAACTACTTTAGGGCAGGTAGTTAGCTACGCCGACAACGAAACGACTGATCCAGCTGATATGCCACCGGTGGCTTGGCTTCTTGAGCTAGAAGACATCGAGCGTGATACGGGTAAGGTGCTGGAACGGAAAACCGTTGAAGAGCGCGCGCCGAAAAGCTCGAAGAACCGTTTTCAGACCGGGGATGTGCTTTATGGAAAGCTGCGGCCCTACCTGAATAAAGTTGTACGAGCTGATCACGATGGGTTTTGTTCCAGCGAGATTATTGCTATATCGCCAGGCCTGCTCGACAAGAACTTTCTTTTTCACTCAATGCGTTCTCCGGACTTCATTGAATATGTGAGCAGTGTTTCACATGGAATGCGGATGCCGCGTCTTGGTACACAGCAAGCCAAGTCAGCACCATTTGCACTGCCACCGCTCGCCGAACAAACCCGCATCGCCGCCAAGCTCGATGAACTGCTGGCCCAGGTCGACACCCTTAAAACCCGCATCAACGCCATCCCCGCACTGCTCAAACGCTTCCACCAATCTGTCCTCGCCGCTGCCGTTTCCGGGCGGTTGACGGAGGAGTGGCGCTCGTCCTCAGCCCCTAACGCCTGCACTGAATATCAGTCTGTAGATGTTTTGGAGCCGTGGTCACACACCATTGAGGCTCCGGCTAGTTGGCAAATGCATATTTTCGAAGAAGTCATAAAGCTAGTCGGTGGTAGTCAGCCACCCAAGTCTGAGTTTGCTTACGAACAGAAGCCTGGCTTCGTCCGCCTGATTCAAATACGAGACTATAAAAGTGATAGTCACAAGGTATTTATCAACCAGGAGTCAACCAAGAAATTTTGTGACAAACACGACGTTATGATTGGCCGCTACGGCCCGCCAATCTTTCAAATACTCAGGGGACTAGAGGGAGCCTATAACGTAGCGCTGATGAAGGCAGTTCCACTGGAAGGGCTAGATAATGATTATATGTACTGGTACTTGCAGAATTATAAACTCTTAAATTTCGTAGAAGCAGGGTCGGATAGAACCGCTGGACAGAGCGGGGTAAATAAAGCCTTTCTTGAAAAATATCCACTGTTTATACCGCCACTTGATGAACAAACCGAAATAGTCCGCCGCGTCGAACAACTTTTCGCCTTCGCCGATCAACTGGAAGCCAAGGTTGCCTCGGCCAAAAGCCGAATCGATCACCTGACCCAAAGCATCCTGGCCAAAGCCTTCAGAGGCGAATTGGTGCCACAAGACCCGAACGACGAGCCGGCCAGCGTGCTGCTGGAACGTATCAAAACCCAACGCGCCGCAGCGCCCAAGGCCAAGCGCGGTAGAAAGGCCTCAGCGTGAGCAACACCGGACAACTCTTTACCTTACATTCGCCAGCAAAGCTAACCACAACCGAAGCGCGGAATCGCTGAATGACTGTTTTAACGAGCGGAGTTCGAAAGGTCGATATTTCTTATCGATTCCACCCAGTGGGCCAGGGATTATTCACATCTGGCCGGATTGTCCATAACTATCGACTCCACTCATGGACGCCCCCGGCATTCAGCTGGGTCTACGACTGTGGAACGAGCAGCTCAGTAAGCAAATTCCTGCTTCCCGAACTCAACCATTTCGGGATGGAGTCTTTGCTGCTGGGCAGCAGCATTGATCTCGTCACGCTTTCTCACTTCGACAGCGATCACATTAATGGGCTTACCGAGTTACTCGAGCGCGTTTCAGTTCAAACGCTACTCCTGCCACTAATCCCTCTGTGGAAGCGTCTTGAGTTGGCCTTTATGGATGGTGTTCGTCTGGACAGCGAGACCATGGGCTTCTACCTGAACCCCGTTGCTTATCTGATGAATCGCTTTCCTGAGCGCCTTCAGACCATCGTATTAGTGCCTGCCAGCCTCCCTCCGCCAGAGAGATCTTCCGAGAAGATCAACGAGCCAAGGCCCTGGGTAGAGGCGGGACAAAGTCATATTGCAACAGAACAGGAACTGGACGCCGATCTTTCCGAAGAACTGAAAACGCTTGATCCCCGCCAGAGAGATAGCATTAAGCAGTTAGCACCTGCGGGCACGATCCAGGTCTCTCAGTTCTGGGAGTTCATGCCTTACAACGACCTTCATATGTGTCCTATACCTCCACCTGCCTTCATTGCTAATGTCAGCTCCCTCGGGGCTCAGTTGCTGAATCCAAAATGCTCTAAATTCCATCGGTCCGTGCTGCTATTGGCAATAAGAGGGCACTACAGCTCTCTAGCCGGCCATACAGCTCACGCGCGCAACCGTATCTCTCTCTTTCTGTATGCAGGCCCGATTGGGCGTGTAACCGTATCTCAAGCGATTGGCTCTACCTTCATGAGACCAGGGGGCGTGGAGACAAAAGCCACTATTAACCTGCCGTTTGGTCCTACGACACAACAGCGACTGTCGGTGCTTTATACCGGTGACGGATACCTCAGCGATCAGCGCAGCGTTGATGCCCTATTTGCCTATTTAGGGCCTTCACGAATTGCTAGCTTGGCCTGCTTGCAAGTGCCCCACCACGGGGCTAGGTCTAATTGGGCAGCAGGGCATGCCGCGCAATTTGATCCTCATATGGCGGTATTCTGCAGCGACCCAACCCGGAAGAACCTTAGACACCCACACAGCGAAGTGGTGAGCGACTTTAGTGGTTACTCAACCGTATCCGTCGATAAGAAAAAAGGGGCCGTTATTGAGGGAACCCTAGTCCTGCACTGATAACGCTGAGGCTCGGCGAGCCCGACGAGCTTTTGCCTAACACGCATGTAAGGATACAGAGCCAATGTCCGTACCGACCTATGAATCGCCCCGGATTTCCTAGACACTCTCCAAGCTCTGGAAATAGCGCTTTTCAAACTCCACTGGCGATAGCTGCATAGCGCTGCTGTGCCGGCGCTTGGGGTTATAAAACATCTCGATGTAATCG